>VYKP01000230.1_pt1 | contig 26455 bp, 26 predicted proteins | sample 5114551 | NCBI WGS metagenome assembly VYKP01 (sample SAMN12291777, study PRJNA351875) | freshwater metagenome | isolation source: freshwater lake | place: USA: Michigan, Baseline Lake | collected 2013-08-09
TGATAACTGATAACTGATAACTGATAACTGATAACTGATAACTGATAACTGATAACTGATAACTGATAACTGATAACTGATAACTGATAACTGATAACTGATAACTGATAACCGATAACTGATAACTGATAACCGATAACTGATAACTGATAACTGAAAAGTTCCGCTAATCTTTAGATAAATTGCGAGAAACGTACCAAGTAAAACCACCGCCGATAACTGCCATAACTGCTAAAGCTAATAATACTGGTCGGAGTCCGAATTGAGTTTCGGCGATACCCGCAACAGCTAAGGGTAAAGAGAGGGCAATATTAACGGCATTATTTTCTAAACCAAAGACTTTACCGCGCATTTCGGGGGGTGTATCTGCCTGTAGGGTAGTTTGCATGGGAACCCCGACTAAAGCCGCAAAAATCCCTAATAAAGCCGTCATAGCGAAGGCTAAAATTAAACTCTTTGTTGCTAGGGATAAACCGATTAAAGCTGCCGCCATACCCAAGGAACCCCAGAGACTTAATTGGGTGTGGGAGAATTTTTGACCCCAATAACCCAAAGTAATGGCACTAACTGCCATTCCTGCACCACAGGAGGCTAATAAAAAGCCAAATTGAGAAGCTTTTAACCCGGGTAGTTTTTCGGCCATACTGACAGCTAATACTGATAGAGCGGCAAAAATACAGAATAAAATGACTAATTGAATTAGAGCGTTACGAACTTTATGATTTTTGTTGAGGTAACGAATGCCGTCGCGGATATCTTGCCAAACATGGGGTTGTTCTGCGGTAGGAATAATATATTTTTCGCTAGTTCGCAGGATAATTAGAATTAAACCGGCAATTATATAAAAACCACCGACAATCATCACTTTTCCTAAGTCAAATTGTCCGGCTCTTGTGCCGAAAATGCTATCAGCAAAAGCTAATAGAGGTTCACCGATGGCAAAACCTATAATTAATACCGCCATGGTGGTTAAAGTGCTGAGGGAATTAGCGGGCAGAAGATGACGACGTTTTACTACTAATGCCAGGGTAGATTGTTCAGCAGGGGCAAAAAATTGGGTTAAGGTGGAGACAAAAAAAGTAATGACTAACAACAGGAAAAAACCGAAGGGTAAGTTAAATTCTCCTTGTAACCGGTAATGCCAATTTCTTAAACCGTCAGGCAACCAACCGAGGGGAACGGCTAAAGTTTGCTTGCGCACTAACCACAATAATAGGGGAATGAGGAGGACAAAAGCCCCGCGTAAAAGGTTAGAAATAACTAAAACTTGTTTTTTTAACCATCTATCAACATATACACCCGCCACCGAACCCACTAACACCGCCGGAATTGTATTAGCAATCATTATCGCCGATACCCAGCCACTAATCGACTGATCGGCTTTTTGGTAATGGGTGGCAATTAGGGAGATCATCAGGACTAAATAGAATTTATCCGCTAATTGGGAAAAAATTCCCCCCGCCCAGAGAATGAGAAAACGCGGGTTTTTTAGCACTGGGGCAAAACCCTGACTAGGATTAGATTTGGGCGCACGTTTAGGCAAGCGGTTCATGGTTTCTGCGTCGGATTGCCTCGGTGAGGAATCGGAAGAATTAAAAACAGGAGTGGAGGAGGCGCTAGACGTAGCGTCGTCAGTTTCTGAGTCAAACAGTTGCATTATGATGATTTTTGCTATCTGTTTAAAATTCTAAGGGAGATAAACCCTCAACTAATGCCGAGGATCGAAAAGTTTTTCCCAGATGATATTGAGTATAGCGACGCAGCAGGCGATCGAGGTTAATCCAAGCTAGTTCTGAGGTAAGGTTTTCTTCTGGGGGAAAATCGGGTTTTCCTAAGCATTGCAGTAATTGCAGTTCTTGCAACGTCAGTTTACTATCGATGTTGGGCGGGTTGATTGTTTCTGTTAGGGCAGCTAGATCTATTATTCCCCCTGCCTCGAAACTAAATCCTAGGCAATTGTTCCCAATTAAAGCTTTTCCCGTCAACAGGCAGTTATGGACTTGCGGCACTAAGCCAGCAATTATTAAGAAATGAAAAATTGCTTGACAAAGATAGGGAAGTATGTATTGATTTTCGTCGAGGACTTCAATTCTGGCCAGATGGCTGCAGATTAATTCGTATAATTCCCTCTGGGGTTGTTCGCTCAGTGCGATCGCCAAAACCAGTTCGCAGAGGTATTGACTAACGGTGAGTTTGGCGAGATTTTGACTTAATTTAGGGTAAGATTCGATAGTTTCAGCTTGAACGACCTTATCTAGGGATTTTCCTGCGACTATCAACAGATTATTGACCACAAACAGTTCACTTCTACCCCGCAGGGAAGATTTATACTTGCGCGCACCGGGAGCGATGGCTCTAATTAAACCATATTCGGCGGTCAAAATAGTTAAGAGGCGATCGGCTTCTCCGAAGGCCATTCCTTGTAGATTGATTCCAGTAGCTTGATAGGTACGAGACATCATTTAATAATTAACTAGCTAATTGTCTCCCCAAGAAGACTTGAGCTAATCACCAAGCACAGGGGAATCAGTCAGGACTATGAGGGAGATGCTATGGAGGTTAGCGGACTCGAACCGCTGACATCCTGCTTGCAAAGCAGGCGCTCTACCAACTGAGCTAAACCCCCGATCTGGTTTTTAGGACACTTTTGGTATCATAACCTATAGTCAAAAATATTACAAGTTAATTTTTCCCTTACTTGCCATGTCTTATCTAGTCGCCACTTTTTACCAGTTTGTGGCTTTGTCAGATTATCGTCAAAAACAGCCAGAAATACAAAAATACTGCCAAGAAAGAGGAATTAAAGGCACTATTCTTCTGGCAGCCGAGGGGATTAACGCAACGATCGCTGGGAACCGTCAAGCGATCGCCGAGGTGATTAGTTGGTTAAAAACCGATACTCGTTTAGCTAATCTAGAGGTGAAAGAGTCTGTTTGCGATTATTTGCCCTTTCAACGCTTAAAAATTCGCTTAAAACAGGAAATTGTGACTTTTGGTCAACCCAAGGCTAATCCTCTCGAAAACACAGGAATTCATCTCAAAACTGAAGAGTGGAACCAATTGCTGAAAGAGCCGGACGTGGTAGTGATCGATACTCGTAATAATTATGAAGTGGCGATCGGTACTTTTGCGGGAGCGCTTAACCCAGAAATCCAGCATTTTCGCCAATTTCCTGAGTATATTCAGGAAAATTTTGATAGTATTAACGATAAAAAAATAGCTCTTTTTTGTACGGGGGGAATTCGCTGTGAAAAGGCGGCAGCTTTTTTATTAAATCAAGGCTTTTCTCAAGTTTATCAGCTAGAGGGAGGTATTTTGAAATACTTAGAAGAAGTTAGTCCCGATCAGAGTCTTTGGCAAGGAGAATGTTTTGTTTTTGATCAAAGAGTGGCACTAACAGCTAATCTAGAGGTGGGACATTATGAAATGTGTCCCGCTTGCGGTCATCCCATCGATGAAAAAGATAAACAGTCCCCCAATTACCGAGCAGGAATATCTTGTCCTTATTGTAGTTAATCTTATCCTATTTAGTATCTGGTTACTTTTTCTTGCGGATTTGTGTACCAGAAATCATGTCATGAAGGGCGCGCTTTTTCTTTGTCCAGACTGCCAGTAAAAAGCCCAAATATAAGGGAGCAGTGGAGAGATATTTTAGTAAGTAGCGGCGATTTGCTCTCGCAAAAGATATGCGTCGGCCTTGGCTATCGGTGACAGATAAATCAAAAAACATTTTACCAATAGTGGCTTTAAAAAGATATTCTAAGAAAACATAATATAACCATTTAATAACTATTCCTAAACCAAGAGCAGTCAGGATGGCAATGTGTTCGTGAGTAAAGTTAAGTTTGGCTTGAATATTATAGATAATTGCCGCTACAAATAAAGCAACCCCGATAATTGTTGTTCCAGCTGCACTTAATCCCGCTGCATAGTAAACCCAGATTTCTTTGGGTATATCAAAGTTAAGATTTAAGTCTTGAAAAGTTGACCATTGTTGTAAGCGCAAACAGATATAACCACCTAATAAAGCGGCAATAATAAGAACGATAAAAGAATCAATTAAAGAAGCTTTGAAACGGAGCCAAAACCCAGCATAACTAGGAGAAATTGCAGCGATTAAAGAAATAAGTGCAGGATTGGGAATAGGAATAATTTTAGGTTTTTCAGGAGAAGAATTTTTAGTTTTTTTAGTTTGATGGGGATTGGCTTTAATATCAGTAATAATTTTTAGCAAAGTTTTGGTGTCTTTCGGTCGATCAATAGGTTTTTCTGCCATTAAATTATCGATAAAATTTGCTAATCGAGAAGGGATATTTGGCGCATATTTACGCCAGTTAAATTCATTGGTATTAATGTTATAAACTTTTGGATCACTCGGTTCTTTTCCGGTTAACAAAAAGACGAAAGTTTTGCCCAAAGCATAAAAGTCTGATTGGGGGACAGAGTGACCAAGAGATTGTTCAGGAGGAGCATATCCGGGGGTATAAATTCCCGTATTTTTACCTCCTGCTAGGACGGTTTTAGTCACCTGTCGCGCTGCCCCAAAATCAATTAAAACTAATTGACCATCGGGTTTTAAGATAATATTAGAAGGTTTGATATCACGATGATAGAATTTATGTTTATGAACTTCATGGAGAATATTAGCCAACTGACTTAACCAATCCAAAGCGAGATTATAATCAATCGGTTTAAATCCTCTTTGTTTTTGATGTTCTTCTAAGTCAATACCAGCAATTTTCTCCATAACTAAACAGTGTAAGGCAGTTTGACTCTCCCGGGGATGATAAATAAAATAGTTTTCTCCTTTGGGAATACCGGGGTGATTTAATTGTTTTAAAAGATTGGCTTCCTGTTGAAATAAATCAATAGCTTTGCTAGAATTGTAGGTAAGCACTTTTAATACTTTGGGTATTTTACGTTCATCTATAACTTCATAGGTATTACCAAATCCACCTTTGGCACTTAATAAATTTGTGACTCGATATTTACCATTTAAAAGCAAGTCGGAACCACAGGATTGACAGTAACGACTCTCCGTGATACTTTTCGGTTTAGGACAATGAGGATTAATACAAAAACTCATAGATTTTATTGGTAGAGTAAAAAATAAACTTGATGATAACAATATTCCCTGATATATTTAAGGTTTATTACCAAGAAAAAAGCCGCGCAATCCCAAAGTTACCACGGCACTTAAAAAAGCCACAACCATGGGGATAATCAGAGATTTAAACCCTTTCAAGTCAGCAATATCTTTAACTAGGATTGCATAACTATCTTCAACTTTTTCCAGTCGTTTATCGATACCTTCTACTTTTTCGGTCAGAGTTTTAATATCTCCCTTTATTTCTGTGACTTCCACCTTTAAATCATTAACGTCTTTTTGGAGACTGTCAAATTTTTGATTAACATCTTTTTGGAGACTGTCAAATTTTTGATCCATATCTCTTTGGAGAATGTCGATTTTCTGATCCATATCTCTTTGGAGAATGTCAAATTTTTGATTAACATCTTTTTGGAGATTGTCGATTTTCTGATCCACATCTCTTTGCAAACTGTCAAATTTTTGATTAACATCTCTTTGGAGATTGTCGATTTTACTCTCGATTCTTGTCAGGACAGATTCAAGGGAATAGGTAACGGTTTCGCTAGTTTGTGTCATAATTAACAACCTCTTACAGATAACTACTTTATTGAAATAAAAAATTAAGGTTTATTACCAAGAAAAAAGCCACGCAATCCTAAAGTGACCACGGCACTTAAAAAAGCCACAACTATGGGGATAATCAGAGATTTAAACCCTTTTAAGTCCGCAATATCTTTAACTAGGATTGCATAACTATCTTCAACTTTTTCTAGTCGTTTATCTATTGTTTCGACTTTCTGATCAAGAGTTTTAATATCTCCCTTGATTTCTGTGACTTCCACCTTTAAATCATTAACATCTTTTTGGAGACTGTCAAATTTTTGATCCATAGCTCTTTGAAGATTGTCGATTTTCTGATCCACATCTCTTTGAAGATTGTCGATTTTCTGATCCACATCTCTTTGGAGATTGTCGATTTTACTCTCGATCCTTGTCAGGACAGATTCGAGAGAATAGGTAACGGTTTCGCTAGTTTGTGTCATAATTAACAACCTCTGGTCGATAGGGACAAATACAATTAGGTTATACTGAAAAAGTTTTTCGTTGGTGTGGGGTGTGGGGTTTTACCCATTTTCAGGGAAAAAGTCCCTGAATTTTCCCCCCGATTACTCCAATGGCCGGCACTGTTTGATTTGAAAAAGCTTAAAGATATTATCCAACAAAGTCTTTGGATTTATTCAGTCAGCCCTAAGTATTCCCCTATTGCCTATTGCTAGGGACTAAGGACGATTACGCTACCTAAAAAATTCCATTGTGGCCAGAGATCGATCATGGTAATTTAAGAAAGCGATCGGGGAACTCTCACAGGGAAGATCCCGACCCTAACCAGGGAGTGACTGTTTAACTGTCTGTCCTATGTACAAGTCTATTACTGTTTTAACGCTGCTGACGGGAATTATCGCCGTTGACGTGGTTTTTGCTCAATCCACTGTTAATCTTCCCATCACAGTTAAACGAGGAGAATCCTACGAAGGATTATTGACTAGAGCATCGCAATTAGCAGAGAAAACTATCATCAGTCGTTTTAATCAACAACAGGGTCTTAATAAAATTGATTTATTAATAACCGCCGAAAAATCAGGTGCGATCGCACCTTTCCTCTCGGTGAAGGTATCCCGTCAAGATTGGTTTGGCCATCCCAATATTCAACGCTGGAGGAATGTTTTTCCCTTTGGCAAAGATCTCCTCGGTTTTAGCTCTCCCGCACCCGTCGTCACCCCGAAAAATCCCCCCGCTGCCCTTAATCCCACACCATCTCCAGCACCATCTCCCGGTGCTACCACTCCTCCTGCTCCCCCTGCTTTACCCTTCGAGGATGAACCGAATAATCCTTCCCCAATCCCTATTCCTAAGCAAAGATTAAACACTCCAGCTAATCGTTAATCGATAGGAAAAGGACAGGCTTTCGGCAGATATATTGACTTTTAAGTGGCAAAACGAGGCTGAAACCAGTCTAGGGGAAAAATATCATCTTCTTGGACGATTTCTGTCCAACCAGTGACACTCTCAAAACAAGTCCCCGTCAAATTAGCACCCCTCAAGTCCGCTCCCTGTAGATTTACCTCTTGTAAACGCGCTCCCGCTAGGTTAGCACCCACTAAATTAGCCCCGCGTAAATCACTACCCGTCAGACGTGCCTCGCTAAAATTAGCCCTTTCTAAATTGGCCCCTTGAAAGTCCACCTCTTTCAGAAAAGAGCCGCTAAAATTGGCTTCCCTTGCGGAAATTTGACGACATTTAGCCCCACTTAACCGCGCTTCCTGCAAATTGGCCCAATTGAGATTGACTTTATCTAGGGTTGCCTCCAAGAGATTAACTAAGTATAAATTCGCCCCGCATAAATTCGCCCCGCATAAATTCGCTCCCCGGAGATTAGCATGGGAAAGATCCGCCCCACTTAAGCGCGAGTTACGCAGGTTTGCCTGTACCATAAAGGCCCCCGTGAGATTGGCTTTGGTTAAGTCCGCTTCCACTAATTGCGCTTGACTTAATTTGGCATAGGTTAAATTCGCCCAATTCAAACTCGCTCCCCGCAGATTTGATTTAGTCAAAAAAGAGCGACTCAAATTAGTTCCGCGCAAATTGGCCGCAGCAAAATTGACAGCGATTAGAGTCACTTGTTGTAGATCTAGACTCATCAAGTCAATGGCTAAAAAATCCCGCTCTCCTTGTTCGTAGAGTCTTAGTAACTGATTAACTTTCATCTCCCTTCTTCTACTTTAAGATGGTGGTTAAGAAGTAATCAACAAAAGCACTTAAAAACTTTGTCCGATAACTCACTCTGCTTTTAGATGAGCAATTTACGAGGCTCTCGTTTGAGTTTATGTAAAGTTTTTTATCGATTTTTTAAGAGAAGATAACCCGAACAGCAAGTTAATTTTCATCATAGTTAAATAGCTTGGCTAAAACAGTTGGACTGGTTTTTCCAATTCTACCCCAGTCCATCGGCTAATTAGTATCTAACACTACTCTTGTTAAAAAACTTATCTATTGTTCAAACTTGATTATATTTAGGGTTTCCTGAAAAAGTTTGTTGGTGGGGTGAGGAGACAGTTATCAGTTATCAGTTATCAGTTCACTGAGAAAACTCCCCACACCCCACACCCCACTTCCCCACACCCCACGTCCCCACTTCCCCTGCTAATCCCCTAATTCCCTACTCTAAAGCGTAGATACGACCATCCATGAGCAGACGGGTGATCCCTTTAGCTTCCAGTTGAGCGTGAGCTTTTTCGATCAGGCGACCGTCGGGAACTTTAATCACTTTTTCCTTGCGCTTGGAGAAACGACGAGCGATGCGATGACTTTCAAAGATGGGGAGAGTGCGCTGCTGGATTTCCTGAGGGGGAACCTTACCCAATTCAGCAAAATCCTTGAGGGGACGGGTGATTAATTCGGCAGCGCGATCGATGACCAAGTAACAGGTTTTGGGAAAAGCCGCCGCCGAGAGGGGTAAGATCTGTAATTGGGCGGTTTTAACGATAGTCGGTCCCAAATAGCTGTCCGCTAGTTCCCCCTCCTCCTCATCTTCATCTTCATCCTCATCCTCATCCTCATCTTCATCTTCATCCCAATCCTCGTCAAGCTCATCTTCCTCGATAGCTTCGACGAAAAACTCGCTTAAATTAGCGGTTTCTAGGGTCTTATCGCCATTAATTTCTGTATCTTCTGGATTATCTGCTTCTGGCGGGTAAGCGGTATCCATTAACAGGGTTAATTGTTCCACAGAAGCGATCGGTTGCTCAAAATCCTGCTCATCCTTAGCTGCGATTTGGGCTGCCCGAACACTAATCACCTCGATCGCTTTTTCCGGTAAATCCGCTGCTGTTTCGTCCTCCTCAAGGCCGCGACCATTGCGGGCCAAGCGTTTTTTCTGGATTAACTGCTCGTATTCCTCGCCAGAAAAAGAATTTTTGAGAAAACGACTGACCGTAGAACTACTCACGCCATAACGCTCGGCTAACGTGGAAGTGGTGGCCTCCGTTTCCCGATAAAGCTTAAGAATTTCTTTTTTCGTGGCATCAGTCAGTTTTCTTGGACTCATATTACTTATATAGTTATTTTTTAAGCGATAGGATTTTGCCGATGGCTAGTCAGGGGAAGCTGTTGTCTTTGAGCGGACGTACTCTTAATCATAAAACGCCCTAGCCAATTAAAACTAAGCAATTCGTTTTCTAGTCCCTGTTCTAGTCTATCCTTGACTTCTGTTTCTCACCACTACTCAAGATTAAAAAATTGACGATGATATCAAGTGCTGCTAGTCAAAAAGCCTTATTAGTTCTAGCCGATGGTACAGTTTACGAGGGTTATTCCTTCGGGGCCAAGGGAACCACCGTCGGCGAAGTTGTTTTTAACACGGGAATGACTGGTTATCAGGAAGTCCTCACCGATCCCAGTTATGCTGGTCAAATCGTCACTTTTACCTATCCAGAATTGGGGAATACGGGGGTTAATCCCGAAGATGAGGAGTCAATTCGTCCCCAGGTGAAAGGAGCGATCGCAAAAAACATCTGCCATCGGCCCAGTAATTGGCGTTCTAGCCAATCCCTACCGGATTATCTGGCCGCTCATCATGTTATTGGCATCTATGGCATCGATACCCGGTCTCTGACCCGCAAAATTCGCTCGGTTGGGGCGATGAATGGGGCAATTTCCACGGAAATACTCGATTATCACGATTTACTGCGGTTGGTGCAGGCGGCCCCCAGTATGGCCGGGTTAAATCTCGTCAAAGAAGTTACCACCAAGGAAGTGTACGAATGGACGACTCCCACCCCCTCCGCTTGGGAATTTGCGCCCATTGATAGTGATCAAGAACCGTTAACGGTGGTAGCGATCGATTTTGGCATCAAACGCAATATTCTCCGGCGTTTAGCCAGCTACGGTTGTCGGGTGATTGTGGTTCCCGCTGACACTCCCCCGGAAAAAATCGCCGAATATAATCCCGATGGTATTTTCTTTTCTAACGGACCGGGAGATCCTGCGGCTGTCACCGAAGGAATTGCCCTAGCCAAGCAACTTTTACAAGGAGAAAAACCCACTTTTGGCATCTGTATGGGTCATCAAATTTTAGGCCTATCCCTAGGAGCAGAAACCTTTAAACTGAAATTTGGCCATCGCGGGTTAAATCAACCCTGTGGACTGCAGCAACAGGTGGAAATTACCAGTCAGAATCATGGTTTTGCCGTGCAGGAGGCCTCTTTAAATCCGCAAGTGGAGATTACCCATCTCAACCTCAATGATCGCACTGTAGCGGGGTTAAAACACCGGTCTTTGCCCTTTTTCTCGGTACAATACCACCCCGAAGCCAGTCCCGGCCCCCACGATGCCGATTATCTGTTTGGCAAATTTGTCGATTTAATGCGGCAAGCAAAAAAGGATCGGTCGTAAATTTTTAGGATATACTAGGGTTTTGATTTTTACGGCTCTAGAGCTAGGAGGCGATTATTCCAGAAGCAATTAACTTGACCGTCAGCTTGCGAGGCACCCGCGAGGTCAGAGATAAGTACCAAATTTTCCGTTTGACGGGTCTTTTAGATGCCTTTTCCGAACCGACTTTTTGTAAGGTGATCGAAGGCTATGTGGACGAAGGTCCCAAGGATGTGATTATTAGCCTCGCTCAGATTGATTTTATCGATAGCTCCGGTTTAGGGGCTTTGGTAAAATTGGTGAAAAAGGCCAAAACCGAAGGGGGCAGTTTACAAATTGTTACCAATCCTCGGGTAATTCAAACCGTAAAACTGGTGCGATTGGAGAAGTTTTTTTCCCTGCAACCCACCCTAGAAGCGGCGATCGAATATCTAGAAAAAGCGTAAATCGTGGAATCTCCTCTCGAACAAATTCGCTTACAGGTCAGTGGCCAGGGTTCACCAATCCTAGAGGGTCTTGACCGATTATCGCCTGCTTCTCTGGCCTATCTGGGGGATGCTGTTTATGAATTATACATCCGCACCTATTATCTACTGCCGCCTCAGCGTCTGGGGGACTATCACGCTCAGGTGGTGGGCAAAGTTAGAGCCGAACAACAGGCTTTAGATTTAGCACAACTGCAGCCCTATCTGACAGACCAAGAAAAAGAAATTCTGCGCCGGGGACGCAATGCGGTCACGGGAAAACGTCGTCGTCTGACAGCCCAAGTCTATCAGCAGGCCAGCAGTTTGGAAACCCTGTTCGGCTATCTTTATCTCCAAGACCCCTCAAGATTACATCAACTATTAGAAAAACTAGAATTATAGCCATCAGGGACGATTCCCGACTTTACTCTTAATCCATGCAATCATGAGCGATCGACCATTTCGTGACAAGTCCGATAATCGTAATTCTCGCCGGCCTTTGCGGTCAAAAACTGGGCCAATTCTGGCTAAATCCCCGGTAGTAACTCCAGAAAACCAAGAAGCTGATGATCTGCTCTACGGTCGCCGGGTGGTTTTAACAGCTATGGAGGAGGAGCGCCAACTAAATCGGATTTGGGTGGTCAATCGACTCCGTTACGATCCCCGTTATCATACCCTCCTAGAAAAAGCCAAGGCCAACGGTACGGTAATTGATGAGGTGGACGATCTGCGTCTCGATCAGATTACCAATAAGGCCAATCATCAGGGAATCGCCGCCCAGATGTCCCCCTATGAGTATATCGAATTAGCCGATCTGATCGAAAAAGCTAAGGGCAAAAGTCGTCACCCCGTCATCGTCATCGCCGAAGGGATCACGGATCCCCATAACCTGGGGGCAATTATTCGCACCGCCGAGGCCATGGGTTGTCAGGGGGTAGTTATTCCCCAACGTCGCGCCGCCGGGGTGACATCGACGGTGATGAAAGTGGCGGCCGGATCCTTGGAATATTTACCCGTCGCTAGGGTGGTTAATCTCAATCGTGCTTTAGAGGAATTAAAAGCGGCCGGTTTTTGGCTTTATGGCACGGCGGCAAAAAGTGGGAAATCTTTACACACAATCAATTTAACGGGTGCGATAGGATTGGTGCTAGGTTCAGAGGGAGAGGGTTTGAGTCTGTTGGCCCAAAAGTCCTGCGATGAGTTGGTATCTATCCCTTTGGCAGGCAAAACCCCCAGTCTCAATGCTTCGGTGGCGGCGGGGATGGCTCTTTACGAGGTTTACCGTCAACGCTGGCAAAATTCCCCAGACTGAAAATCTGTATTTTTCGACACTCCCAATAGCCAAAAGGAGAAAGTATAAATAGAATAGGAAGGAAGTTTGCGAAATGTAAACGAACGTAACAAAACCACCAGAGTAGATTTAGATGGGGAACGAAATGAAAGAATTTTTGATTAGCTTACTCGAAAGGTTCGGATTAGCCTACTGGGTCGAGATTAAAACCGACTATCCCAGATGTACTTATTATTTCGGTCCTTTTCTCGCTAAAGACGAGGCTGAAGTCGCTCAAGCTGGTTACGAAGAAGATTTGAAAACAGAAGGAGCGCAGGGGATTAAATTGCATATAAAACGTTGTAAACCGAAAGATTTAACTATTTTTGAGGAAAAAGAAGAAAACAAGCTCCTGAATACCCTAAAGGTGTTACGTAGTCAAGCTTCTTAAAGACTTTCAGTGATCAGTAATCAGTAATCAGTAAACAGTAATCAGTGAAAAGACAGCAGGAAACTGCCATTTGATAAGGCTCACTTAATACATACTGCTTAGGGACTTGCGTGGGAATAATATCCCAATCGATCGGAGGGCGCAAGCTTTGCGCCCCTACAGTAACGGATTTTGTCCACAATGTAGGGGCGAACTGCGTTCGCCCAAAAGGTAACTGATAACTGGTAACTGGTAACTGGTAACTGATAACTGATGGCTAAATATCAATGGGAGCGATTTAAAAAACAGCTATATTCTGCTTCCGTCAGTCTTCCCGCTTCGTAGAGAGTATCGGTAATTTCTGCTAGGGTTAAAACCGAATAAGGTTGATAACCATGGCTACGAAGTTTATCTTTAACAGGGCCACCATGGTCGATAAAAACTACAATATCATTAACTAATAATCCCGCCGATTTAATTTTTTCTGCCCCCTCGATCGCACTTTTGCCAGAAATTAAAATATCGTCCACCACTACCACCGTTTCCCCCACTTGAAAATTACCTTCAATTACTCTTCTTGTGCCGTGGGCTTTTACTTCCTTGCGGGGGAAAATCATCGGATGATTTAATAATAAGGATAAACCCGTGGCTGTAGGTAAAGAGCCGTAGGGGATACCAGCAACGCGGTCAAATGTCAAGGTTTTTAATATTTCTCCATAGGCTTCAATTACCTGCTGAAAAATATTAGGATTAGAGATAATTTTTCTCAGATCGATATAATAGGAAAAAGTTTCTCCCGATGCTTGCACATAATCGCCAAACATCAAGCAGCCAATATCAAATAATTGTAGAATTAAATCCTGATGAGGATGTTGTTTTAAAAGACAAACGTTAGCAGTCCAAGTTTCATCTTGGCTCGATTCTTGCTGGTGATTTTGTTTAATTTTGTTGACTTCCTCGCGTAAATCCTTGACTTTTGCTCCCAAATCTGGTTGAGATAAAAAGTCTTGGGGTACAGGAATTAATAAACCCTCGCCATGACTATTTAAACCCACAGTAATTAACTCAGAAAATTGACTTTTTTCTTCCCAAATACTGCGTAATAAAATCAATCTTTCGGGGGCAAAATTGCGAATCTTGGTCAAAATCTCCGGTTGAGTGGTTCCCACTTCTAAGAACACCTGTTCGGGAGTTCCCCAGGTGCAAGCTTCTTTGACAACTTGCAGATAAAAAGGATTGTCGCGACTGGGAAATTCTTGCAGATTAATCGCGCCTTGATTGGAAGTATGACAGAGGATAAAAGCGCCATGCTCGGGGTAAACTAAAAAAGGAGCAACGTGATCCTGTCCGGAGTAGGGATTGAGAGTAACCGCGTCCACCTGCCAAGTTTTAAAGATAGTCTCGGCTAAAATACTGCTAGTATTAATATCACCGTGTTTAGCATCCAAAATTACCGGGATATGAGCGGGAATTGCCGTTAAAACTCGCTGTAATAATTCTAAACCTGCCGCTCCCAAAGCTTGATAAAAACCTAAAGTTGGTTTGTAGGCACAGACAAAAGGAGCGGTTTCATCGATAATAAACTTGAGCCACTGTTCTAAATTAACGATTAATTCTCCCGGGGTGGAGGGCATCATTTCGGGGTTAGCATCTAAACCGAGGACAAGTAGAGTCTGGTTTTGACTAATGGCGTGGTTTAACTTTTGAAAAAAATTCATCGGTTTCTAATCTCAGGATTCTGGATTAGCTTCTAATTCTACACTATTTGGCCGAAAAATAGGTTGTAAAATTGTCTGGTGCAGACTTTTTCTGGTGTCAGCGTCAAGGAATTTCTTTTGTAGGGGTTGCCATTCTTGCCATTTTTGGTGACGGATATTTTGGAAAATTTCTAGTAAAGTGGGCATTTCCTTGGCAAGACAATTGGGGAAAATTTGGCTAAGAAAATCCGAGAGAACACAACAATCCTGCATTTCTCCGAGAATACTTTGAAGGTTTTTAATATCTTCTAGATACTCTTTATATTTGTCGCCATAAAACTGAGTGAATAACTCCATATTATAGCGGGAACGCTTGGCTTCTTTGCGAAGATCATGCAGTAATAATCCTTCTTTTTCCAATAAGTCATCAATTTCTTGACTAGAAAACTCTCCTACTTTTTGATCTTCCTCTAAATTTACCCCAACTAACCAGCCTTCGTGCAGTAAAAAGCGACTCGCTTGCGGTAATAATAAGTCTGGTAAAACCGTAGCAATATCTAATTTTCCCATCGGTTGATAGGTGGGATTATCCAACCAACTGGCAAAATCTGCCTTAAAATTGAGAAATTTGTCGGACTTTAACAGCTTTTCTACCTTAGCAAAAGCCTTCTTTCTTTGTTGTTCGAGAACTTGTAAAACTTTCTTCAGTAAATCCTGTTCTTGCGGGGGCAAAATTGGCTGATAATGACCGATAAAAGCCTCTTTTAACACATCTAAATCTCGCAATTCTCCTAAAATTCTGCCCAGATTACCCACCCGTTTTTGATCGGCAGATTTTGGCATGGTTAAAGCGGGGTCAAAACCAGTTAAGGTACTGCGAAGACGGCGCATTCCCACACGAATTTGATGTAATTCTTCTGGATCCTGATCGAGTAAAACTCCAGCTTCGTGTTTAAGAATTTTATGAAAATGTTTATCAATACCGATATAGGCCCAATCGGCAACAGTTTTAGCCCGAGGATTAAATTTGTTAGTCATTGGTCTTTAGGGGGGAAATAATGTCAAGATAGTGATAGAATCTTTAAATCAAGACTGGAACTAATAGATACTATTTATTCTATACAATAGGATGAAGCATCCGCTTTAAGAGAAGTTTATGGATAGTTTTTGGCTAGATTATGGGGGGGAAATCGCTTTTCGCACAGGAGAGCATCTTTTCTTGACGGGAATAGCCATGGCTATGGGTAGCTTAATCGGGATTCCTCTAGGTATTTTAATTAGTCGTCAAGCTATTCTCGCTCAACCGATTATAGCGATCGTTAACACCCTACAGACTATCCCCAGTTTAGCCCTATTTGGTTTTTTAATTTCCGTGCCTTTTTTGGGAGGAATCGGCAAAATTCCCGCTATTGTTGCCCTAACTCTCTATACCTTACTGCCAATTGTTTTAAATACCTATCTGGGCATCAAAAAAGTTGATCCCGAATTAAAATTAGCCGGGTTATCCCTAGGTATGACCGACGGTCAAATCCTGCGCTATATTGAATTACCCCTGGCCAGGGCGACAATTTTGGCAGGAGTGAGAATTGCGACGGTGATTGCTATCGGTGTGGCTACGATCGCAGCTGCCATCGGTGGCGGTGGTTTGGGAGTGTTTATTTTTCGCGGTATTGCCACGGTAAATAATCAGTTAATTTTGGCGGGGGCAATTCCTGCCGCTTTTTTAGCCCTTGTTGCCGATTGGAGTCTCGGTCGGCTAGAAAAGACCTTTTCTCCTTCGCCACGTCCGAAAAAGCCCTCTAAATGGCAATGGGGATTAGGTTTAATCGGGTTGGCCTTGCTATCTTTCCTCTTGACTCAAATTTTCCATTCATCCCCCGGCACAGTGGTGATCGGTTCCAAAAATTTTACTGAACAGGTGATTTTAGGGGAAATTTTGGCCCAGGAAATCGAAAAAGAGACGAATTTACGGGTTGAGCGTCAATTTAATCTCGGTGGTACTCTGATCTGTCATGAAGCGGTGAAAGCGGGTAAAATCGATGGTTATGTGGAGTATTCTGGCACGGCTTTCACGGGAATTTTGCAGGAAAAACCCCTTAACGATGCCCGATTAGTTTCTGAAAAGCTGCAAGAGATTTATCCAGAAAAATTTAATCTAGAAGTGTTTCCCAGTTTAGGATTTGAGAATACTTTCGCCATTGTTATCCGGGGAGAAACCGCCAGTCAATACAATCTTAAAACTCTCTCGCAGGTGGCTAAATATACCCCCAATTGGCAAGCGGGTTTTGGTTATGAATTTTTGGAAAGGGAAGACGGTTACAAGGGATTAGCGAAGACCTACGGCCTAACTTTTGCCCAACCCCCGAAAGTGATGGATTTAGGGTTAATGTACCGCGCTTTAGCCGAAAAACAAGTGGATTTAGTGGCGGGAAATTCCACCGATGGCTTAATTCCCGTGCTAGATTTAGTCATCCTAGAAGATGATCAACGCTATTTTCCTCCCTACGAAGCGGTACCGATTTTTAACCGGGATAGTTTGCAAAAATATCCGCAATTGCGACAGGTTTTAGCCAAACTCACCGGCAAAATTACCTCCAGCACTATGCAGAAATTAAACTACCAGGTGGATGGACGCAATCGCAGGGTGGAAGAAGTGGCCGAAGAATTTCTAGTCTCCCTCTCTTAACCATTTAGTCACTCCCCCGGGTTGGTCGATTAAACTAATCCCTTGCGCTTTTAATTCTGCGCGAATACGATCGCTTTCGGCGTAATTTTTCGCTTTTTTCGCCTCTGTGCGTTGTTGGATGAGATTTTCGATATCCGCTGCACTAATTCCCTCAGAAACAGGGGTTTCTCCCTGGTCGGCGGCAATTTCTAGACCCAAAACCCTAGACAATTTCACCAAAGTATGCCATTTTACCGCTAATTCGGCCAGATTGCTGTCCGTCTTACCCGCATGGGTTAAATTATTACCCTCCTTGCGTAATTCCTTAGCGATTTCAAATAACACCGCTAAACCACCGGCAAAGTTAAAATCGTGATTTACTGCCTCTTGAAAGCGATTTTCTAGCTCTTGGTCAGTAATTCTGGGATTATCTGGCTGAAGATGCTTATAACCAAAGGATAAACCCTCTTGTAAAGTATGCCAGCCATTAGTGGCCGCCTGCAATCCCTCATCGGAAAAATCAATCGGTTTGCGGTATTGGGCCCCTAAAATTAATAATCTCACGGCTAAGGGGTCATATTTTGCCAATAACTCGCGAATAGTGATGAAATTACCGAGGGATTTCGACATTTTTTCCCCGGCCACCTTAACCATGCCATTATGTAACCAATAGTGGGCCAGAGGTTTACCAGTTGCCGCTTCACTTTGGGCAATTTCGTTTTCGTGGTGGGGAAAAATCAGATCACTTCCCCCCACATGAATATCGATAGTTTCTCCCAATTGTTCTTTGACCATGGCCGAACATTCAATATGCCACCCCGGACGACCTTGGCCCCAGGGAGAATCCCAACTAGGTTCCCCCGGTTTTGCCCCCTTCCAGAGGGCAAAATCGAAGGGGTCTTGTTTTTTAATTGCTTCCGGGTCGTCGGTTTCTACCCGGCCGCTGGCCCCGGCTTGCAAATCATCGAGTTTTCGCCCTGATAGTTTGCCATAATCAGAAAAACGACGGACGGAATAGTAAACATCGCCATCGCTGGGGTAAGCATAGCCTTTTTGTTCTAATTCATAGACTAGGCGCTTGATACCGTCGAGGGTATGAGTGGCCCGGGGATAAGCGTCCGCCGGTCTGACTCCTAATTTTGCCATATCCTCAAAGTAGGCCTGGATAAATTTCTCGGCCACGGCTGCCATGGTGGTGTGTTCATTTTTAGCTCGATTGAGAATTTTATCGTCAATATCGGTGAAATTTTGAATATAGCGCACTTGATAACCGAGATACTCCAAATAACGCCGCACCACATCCCAAACCACACAGGTACGCGCATGACCCAAATGGCAATAATCATAGACGGTAATGCCGCAGCAATACATGGAGACTATGCCGGGGATGAGGGGGGTAAAGGGTTCTTCGCGACGACTGAGGGTGTTGTAGAGGATTAAGGTCATGGATGGGGATTTTTTTCTGGGGAAAAAGGCTAGTCCAATTTTATAGCAGTTATTTTCAGTTATCAGTAATCAGTGATCAGTTATCAGTGAGCAGTTATCAGGGCTCTCCCAGGCTTGGTGGGTAAAATGTATTCTAAGATACAGTCCTGCTGGCGCGGGAGTAAAAGGAACCACAGAGACACAGAGGACACAAAGATCGAGCGAGCCTATGTAGGCGAATGCTTCGCCCGTATTTTTTCAGCAGACCCTATGTAAGTTAAACTTATCACACAGAACCTAGAAGAGCCTTATCAGTGAGCAGTTATCAGTGTAAGTATCTAAGCACAATTAATTACACATCTAAGCCACTACTCCGTCAGACTTCTGCGGTGGTGAGCAAACAGAGAACTGAAAACTCAAATCCGATCCCTAATAGCTGTATCCCGTCTCCTGTCTCCTGTCTCGACTAGAAAATTAATTTTGCACGACTACTTATCAGTGACCGCTAACCACTTTCCCAGATTTACCTACTATATTTTGTGTTTTTTGTCAAGGGGTTTTCAGGGTTTTAGTAAAGATGTGACGGTAAGATTCGAGAAGATAGGACTGTTTTGATCAGGACTATTATTGATGAAATCGATAGAATAACGATAGGGGAAGCTTGCTTGTTTGCCTCAACCGACAATTTTTATTGTTAATCAACTTTGACCAGACCATCACCATGAATGAACCACCTAATAGCGCTGGCGATGAAATCCAATTACCCCGGGGAGAAAGAGTTGACCAGCTAAGAAATCTCATCGAAACCCTACGCATTGCCGATGAAGTGGCCAATCGCGGTTATTTGATTACCAGTGCCGAAGTGGCCGATTTAATGGATATTAATCCAGGCGCCGTTACCAGTCGCGGCGACCATTGGCCGTGGCGAAATTGGGTAATCTCCCGGGTCAGACGGGAGGGAAACCAAATTCTTTGGCAGTTGGAAAAAGTCGATTAGGATTAATGGCAACCATCAGTTAATTTCTCTCTTGACTTTTGCAAATTAGGGTTTGCTGAATAAATCTAAAAACTTTGTTGGGTAAGACTTTTAGACTTTTTGATTGACAAAAAGTCCCAGATCTGGGAGGGATCGGGGGGAAATTCCAGGACTTTTTCCCTGAAAATTAGGTAATTTACCAGATGAAAATGGGTAAAAACCTACACCCCACACCCCACACCCCACACCCCACACCCTGTCCCCAGGAAAAACTTTTTCAGCAAACCCTAATTATTTCGTCATTTTCCCCCAGCAGATGACGCGCAAAACGTCGGGCCAGGGGCGGAGCCGATACAAGTGTACTGGTAAAACCAGAAAATACCTGCAATCCCACTTTATCGGCGATCGCTCCCACTAGGGGCCGTCCCGAGGGAGCAAAAGCCACTAGACAATGATGACAGCTGCCGGGGAGAGAGGCTAAAGAGGGCAGCAATGTCCCCACGGCAGCCCGTATTGCTTTTTCCCCCGCCAGAGGGTTTAAAATCGCCTCTGGATCGGTGATAATGGCGCTAATTTGCCCTAGATAAAGGCTTTGATCCCGGAATTGTACCGCCCCCGTTTCTAAAACACTGGCAATTATTTCTGGGGTTTCTCTCTGCCAAATGCCCTGCTTTTCTAGTTGGGTGATTTTTTGCTCTAATAGCAATCTGGCAGGAATTGCGGGCATAACTAGGGTGTTTAATTTGATCTCAGTGGGGGGAATTTTGATCACCTGGGCATGGGTAAAATAGACGGGAGTAGCAATACCGGATTTTTGCAGTAAAGACCGGGTTAATCCCCCGGCACAGACGATAGTTTCCCCGGCAGAATAATTATTTTTAGGAGTTTTTACGCCGGTAATTCTCGATGCAGTTTCAATTAATTCGATGACAGCTTCCCGAATAATCGTGCCTCCCAGACGCAGAAAAGCTTGTTGATAGGCAAGATTAGTTTTTTCGGCGTTAATGTGACCGTGGGGCAGTCGTAAAACTCCGGAGATAGCTGCGGGATTTAATAGGGGTTCTAAAGCGATCGCTGCTTGCGGATCGAGAATTTCGGGAGTAATAGCAAAGATAGCAAATTTTTCGGCCACAGCGGCTGGGTCATCTTCGGGGTTAACGGTGAGAATTATATCTATGTCCCGGTATTCGTTATCTATGCCCAATTCCTGGGATAAATTGCGCTGAATTTCTCGACCTTCTTGGTATAATTTTTTCTGGATTTCTGTGGTAGCTGACCAATAGGCTAAACCTCCATAACTGTAGAAAGTGGCGTTGAGGGGATGGGTTTCTTTTTCTAATAAGAGGACTCGACTGCCTAGGTTAGCTAGTTCATAACTTAAGGCGGAACCGGTGATACCACCACCGATAATTATATAATCATAAGTTGTGGTCATAATTGGGCTAATTTTTACTCAATTAATCTATTCTATCATTATACTTGCTCAGTTCCCTAGTTCTGATTTGAGCAATAGTTGCTATAATTAGAGAAAAAGTTCAAAGCGGGATGGGATAACTATGCAACAGCTAGAAACTAGGGGGATAACTGACTCATGGATTAAAGCTAGTTGGGAAGAATACTTAGCAGCAATTAAAAACTTCCCGGAAAATCAAGGAAAAAGTTATTATTACAATGGCTATTATCGATTAGAAATGACTCCTATTGGATTTGAACACGCTAGAGATCATCACGTTGTCTTTTTGGGGGTGAGTCTCTACGCTATCCTCAAAGAAATTCCTTTTCAAGGACTCCCCACTTGTTCCTATCGCAAAAGAGGAATTAGAGAAGTGCAGCCCGATATATCTTACTATCTAGGAGAGAAAGCGAATCTGATACCAAATGGGACTTCGATTATTGATTTAAATCAGTATCCCCCACCAGATTTAGTCATTGAAATCTCAAAATCTACCCTTAATGATGACTTAGGCAATAAACGCTTACTCTACGAAGAATTAGGAGTTAGTGAATACTGGAGTGTTAAGGTAGATGATCCTCAAATATTTGCTTTTGAAATAATTGATCGAGGTAGCAAAAGGATTGATATATCAAAGGTTTTACCTAATTTAAAACTTGCGGTTTTAGAGTCAGCTTTACAACAGGCACGCACCAGAGATCAAAGTCAGGTGGGACGTTGGTTAATCAGTCAATTTCAAGGTTAAATTCTCCTGTTTTTTAGCAGCCGCTTTCTCCAATAAAGACTCGGCAAAAGCGATGGCAGCCGCTGCCGAATTTCCTCCCGTTAATTGTGCCAATTCTTCCCTTCTCGTCTGACGATTATCGAGAGAAGTAACCCGGACAACCGTGCGAATTTCTGAGAGATTAGTGGAATTATCTTCGGCAATCATTTGTTTATAAACGCGAAAATGGTGATCAGCTAAAGCAGCCACTAAGGGTTGATGAGTAACGCATAAAACCTGATATTGTTGACCTAATTGATCTAATTTATCGGCAATTGCTTGAGCAACTTTTCCCGATACTCCCGCATCGATTTCGTCAAAAATTAGGGTTGCCGCTGCCGATTGGGATTGGGAAAAACAGGACTTTAACGCTAGGAGAAAACGACTCATTTCTCCTCCGGAAGCGGTACTGGATAAAGGTTGGATTTTTTCCCCCGGATTGGGACTAAAATAAAATCCCACTTGATCGACTCCCAGACTGCTAGGATTACCCGGAGCAATCCGACAGACAAAAATCACCTTTTCCATGGCTAAAGGTTTTAATTCCTGTACCAATTGTTTTTCTAGTTGACTAGCGGTTTCTTGTCGCAAAAAGGTCAACTGGGTGCTAGTTTCTCGATAGATTTTTTCCTGTTGCTGACAAATTTTTTCTAATTCCTCAATCGATTGTCCTTCTCCCGTCAACTCCGCTAATTCCTGCTGTAATTTCTGATAATAATCGATCGCTTCGGCTAAACTTGGGCCATATTTGCGACAAATGCGCTTAAGTTGGATAATTCTCTCTTCTATCTCGTTCAATCTCTCCGGATCTGCCTCTAGACTATCCCCATAAACGTTGATTTCCTGTCCCGCTTCCACCACCTGATTTAATGCCGATCGCACCATTTCTAAAATTGGCTCTAAACTGCTATCATAAACCATCATATTTGTCAAGATATTTTCAGCTTTTCCTAACAAATCAGCGACGGCGGGTTGATCGCGATCATTTTGGTAGAGGAGTTGATAGACTTGATAGCTGGAATTTTGCAAATCGACAGCGTGGGAGAGTCGGTTTCTTTCCTGTTCCAACTGTTCCAACTCGTTAGCGTCAGTTAAATTAGCTGATTCTAGTTCTTTTAGTTGATATTCTAATAAATCTAATCTTTGTAGGCGATTTTGTTCCGATTGCAACCTATTATTTAAAATATTCTTGCTTTCTTGCCAGTTAGCGTAGGCTATGGCTACCTTTTCCCGCTGCCGCAGCAGCGATTCACCCCCGTAGAGATCTAATAATTCCCTCTGTCGATTAGCGTCCATTAACTGAACTGTTTGACCTTGAGCGGTGATTTCTACCAAAAAATCTCTTATTTGCGCCATTTGTTGGCGATTAGCGACGACTCCGTTAATCCGAGAACGAGAACGCAAGGAATTATTAGTAATCACTAATTCCCGGCTGATGGTCAGACTATTATCTTCTAATGGGTCAATTTCCTGACTTTCTAGCCAAGCAATTAATTCTGGAGTTAGAGAAAAAGTCGCTTCTAGGGTTGATTGTTGACTTCCCTGACGGATGACGCGATGATTGACTTTACCACCGAGAACAATATCGATCGCATCTAATATAATCGATTTTCCTGCCCCCGTCTCACCGGTCAGTACATTTAATCCGCTGCCGAAAGTTAATTCTAAGCGATCGATGAGGGTAAAATTTTCAATTTGTAGGCAGGATAACATATATCAGTAATCAGTAATCAGTTGCTATTCTTATTATCTTTCAGCATTCCCTAATTTTCCCCGAAACGGTAGCCTTTCCCATAGACAGTATTAATTAGAGGTGTTTCTCCGTCCGCTTCGATTTTACGACGCAGTAAGCGCATCAGGGCAGCAACTACGTTACTATTAGGTTGCTCCCCTTCTGACCAGAGATGCTGATAAATTTGTTCATGGGTGAGAAGTTGTCCCGGATGGGTCATAAATAAAGTTAACAATTGTACTTCTTTTGCTGATAAACTGATCGTGCGACCGTGACGATAGGCCACTTGATTTTCGCTATCGAGTTCTAAATCAGCACATTTTAATTTACTGCTATTACTAGCTTCAAAATTGGGAGAACGACGCAATAAAGCGCGGACTCTTGCTAATAATTCTCGCAGTTGAAAGGGTTTGACTAAATAATCATCAGCACCGGCATCTAATCCCGCCACTCGATCGTCTATTGTGTCCTTAGCGGTTAGAAATAAAACGGGAGTGGTGTCCCCTTGATCCCGTAAATATTGACAGATTTGTAATCCGGATTGCTGGGGTAACATCCAATCGAGAATTAAGAGGTCATAATTATTCTCTTGTGCCAATTTTAACCCCGTCCGACCATTATCAGCAATATCAACGTGATAGCCTTCTTGAGAAAGAATTTGTTCTAAAGGTTCGGCTAATTCTTTTTCATCGTCAACGATAAGTATTCGCATAGAAGGAAGATTATGAGTTATCGGTGATCAGTTATTGGATGTGAGTTATCAGTGATCAGTGATCATATATGAGTTCTCAGTTCACTGTTTACTGATTACTGTTTATTGATCACTGAAAAACCATTTCTCCTAATTATCTATCTTTGGGTAATAAATTGCGCCATTCAAGAGGGATATAACTTTCAATAAATCTAGCCAGAGTTTGGTAATGACGCTGGTATAAAACTCCCATATAGATAATACCAAGTCCTAGGACAGTTAGGGCAAAGGGAAAGAAAATTGAATCGGCAAAGAGACGATAGGAGAGATAGGAAAGATAGGCAAATACTCCGATGCCTCCAAAAACTACAAATAATCTTCTTTTTAGCAGGACTGATAATAACATCAATCCCAAGTTAATTAGACAGTACAAAAATCGTTGCGTTTCATTATCATCCATGAGGAGAGATAGACTAAACCAAAACATAATCAATCCGAATAGGTATAGCCAAAAAGCAAAATCTCCCCGACTACGACGCTGACGTACATCAATTAAATAGGCAGTTATTAAACAGGCAATTCCCAACCAAAAGGATACCCACAGTCGCAGTCTCCATGTATATTCGTTCTCTCCAAATAGTAAAGGGGTTAAGTCCATTGACATATACCATAAACTAAAGGCAATGGGTGCAGTTAAAAAAGGAAATTTAACAAATCGCAAAGTTATTATTCCTGCGATAATCGTGCCTAATTCCATTAAAAACCAACTGCCTTTAATCCATGTATGGAAATCTCGATATGTACCCGGATATCCATCTTGCCAGTACCCCGTCCAGCGTTGTAAACCGTAGATTGCTAAGGGAGTCATTGCCACTGCCATGGTAAATAAAAGACCGCCAGGGATTTTGAGATTTTGCTGAAAATAGAGATTTTTTCCCGTCAAAATAAAACAAATTGCATAAAACAGGGCGATAAAAAATAGGCCTGCACCGCCGAAACTTTCCCAAGCTTCGTTCATAAACCACCCCAGAGCAGAGATAACAATTAATGCCCCAAAATAATAGGCTACATTAGCGAAATTAAAGCGAGGGCTATTAACTTCATCTTCCTGGGGATAACGGGACAAAAAAGCCGTCCATAAATTTTCAGCTTGGCTGGCAGTAATTAGGTTTTCTTGTACCGCCCAATCAAAATCTTCTCTTTCTAGTCTCATAATATTCTCTAGTCCTTAAGCTAAGATGTATTTTAACCGCTTATCCTAATGATAAGGGAATAGGGAATAGGCGCAGAGGTCAAATCCTGTAATAAAACTTAATATTTACCGATAGAAATATCCGAAATCTGCAAAATGAGAGTATTATTCAATCTAGATTAACTATTATCGAAGCCATCATGACAACTAAATCAGAACTCTATGAACAAGATTTTCAATTATGGCTGATAACAACAATAGGTCAGTTAGAACAAGGAGATTTTCAGGCATTAGATGTATCTCATTTGGTTGAGGAGTTGAAAGAATTGGGTAAATCAGATAAAAATGCCCTGGAAGGAAATTTAATGATTTTGCTGGCTCATTTACTGAAATTAAAAGTACAATCATCTGCCTCTGAAAGCATGAAATCTAGCTGGTATAGCTCCATTGTCGAACACAGAGAACGAGTTATCACCTTACTAGAAAACACCCCTTCTTTGAAATCTCATCTAGCAATCGCCATCGATAAAACCTATCCTAAAGGTCGTAAAATTGCCATCAAGGAAAGTAAATTGGCTGACTTTGGAATTGCGATTCCTCCGGAAGAATCATATCCCTTAGACTGCCCTTTTTCCTTAGAACATATTCTTGACGAAGATTTCTATGGCTAATAATTTATATTTAATCCATCAGCTAAGACGCTTTCAAAATGCTTCTAAACAGTCTTCAAATCTCAAAAACTGGGAAGCTATACAAGTCATAACATTTTTCACAAGTAATGGCAGAGATGTTCCCTCAGACCCACTGTAATTCGCCGCAAGACTTGCCGTTTTTCTTGTTTAACATCATATTTAACATTGATAAAATGCCACCGTTCTTGGTGAAAATCAGAGAAAACAAAGAGAGTGTAGAGATAGTTTTTTAGTATTTGAGTAACGACAAGACGCTCTAAATTGAGCAGCAGTTGCTTAGAGTTGAGACGAGCATAAATAACCTGAAAATCTTCCCCCCCAGAAGCTAATAGGATTGGATCTTTTGCTAATGCTTCTACTGCTTTATTTAGTCAATTGCGTCGGGACAGGGTTTGATTTTCTCGCTTGTAATTTAACTCAGACCAGAATAATTTTTTGAGCGCATCCAATCCTCTCAGGGATGAAAGAAGGTCATAAACTGACTGC
>VYKP01000057.1_pt1 | contig 25627 bp, 21 predicted proteins | sample 5114551 | NCBI WGS metagenome assembly VYKP01 (sample SAMN12291777, study PRJNA351875) | freshwater metagenome | isolation source: freshwater lake | place: USA: Michigan, Baseline Lake | collected 2013-08-09
CCCCGCCCGGCCGAGCCGCCGAAGCCGCACGACCCGCCGGTCGCCCCCCCGGCTTCGCCGCCGCCCGCGCCGAAGCCGGAGAAGAAGACCGTCGACATGACCCTGGACGAGCAGGTCCAGGCCCTGACCCTCGCCGTGCGCCAGTTCCACGGCTGGTGGGCCGACGTCGCGCCGCGCAAGGCCGAGTTGCGAGAGGTCATCAAGGCCCTGACCACCCCGCCGCCACGCCCGATCCTGCATGGACGCCCCGGCCATGACCAAGGCCACGGCCACGGTCCGGGCCAGGGTCTCTGACTGACGGCCCCGTTCCCATCGCCGGCGAAAGCTCCTAGCCTGAGGCCATGAAACTCGCCTCGCTCAAGCACGGCCGCGACGGCCGCCTCGTGGTCGTCTCCCAGGACCTGGCCTGGTTCACCGACGCCTTCCTGATCGCCCCGACCCTGCAGGCGGCGCTCGACGACTGGGACCGGTGCGCGCCCGACCTGCGGGCCCTGGCGGAGAGCCTCGAACACGGTGCCGTGCCGCGCGGCCGCTTCCACGAGCGCGACGCCGACGCCCCTCTGCCACGCGCCTATCAGTGGGCCGACGGCTCGGCCTATGTGAACCACGTCCAGCTGGTGCGGCAGGCCCGCGGTGCCGAGATGCCTGACAGCTTCTGGACCGACCCGCTGATGTACCAGGGCGGCTCCGACGGCTTCCTCGCGCCGCGCGACCCGATCCCGCTGAAGGATCAGGCCTGGGGCTGCGACCTCGAGGCCGAGGTGGTGGTGGTCACCGGCGACGTGCCGATGGGTGCCTCGCGCGACGAGGCCCTCGCCGCCATCCGTCTGGTCGGGCTAGTCAATGACGTGTCGCTGCGCAACCTGATCCCGGCGGAGCTGGCCAAGGGCTTCGGCTTCGTCCAGTCCAAACCGGCCAGCGCCCTGTCCCCGGTGTTCGTCACCCCGGACGCGCTGGGCGACTGCTGGCAGGATGGCAAGCTGCACGGGACCCTGTCGGTCGATCTGAACGGGGTGCCGTTCGGCCGCGCCGACGCCGGCGTCGACATGACCTTCGACTTCGGGACCCTGATCGCGCATCTCGCCAAGACCCGCGCTTTGGGAGCAGGGTCGATCCTCGGCTCGGGCACCGTCTCCAACCGCGACGCCGACGGCGGCCCCGGCCGCCCGGTGGCCGAGGGCGGGCTGGGCTATTCCTGCATCGCCGAGGTCCGCACCGTCGAAACGATCCTGCGCGGCCAGCCCGTGACGCCCTTCCTCAAGCCCGGCGATATCGTCCGCATCGAGATGCTCGACGGCAAGCACCACTCGATCTTCGGCGCCATCGAACAGGTGGTGGAGGCGGTCTGAGCCCCCTTCCTCCCCCGCAGGGGGAGGGGGACCGCCGAAGGCGGTGGAGGGGGGATGTCCGCAACGGCGGCGCCTCGCCCCCAAAGCCCTCCCCCTCAATGGGGGACGGGAGATGCGCGGTGCCGCATCCTCCGTCATGCCCGCTGTGATCTGGATCTGTCCGCCTTGATCCCTTGCCCCGGCAGGCCCCCGCCCCCTTTCCAAACTGTAACTTGCTCGGCTCCGCCTCGCGGTTCACCCTCACGGCTGACATCCACGCTAGGGGAGGGCCAGCGTTGCTAACCGTCACCAATCTGGTTCACGTCTATGGCAATGGCACGCGCGCACTGGACGGCGTGTCGCTTGAGGTGCCCAAGGGCATGTTCGGCCTGCTGGGCCCCAACGGGGCCGGCAAGTCGACCCTGATGCGCTCGATCGCCACCCTGCAGACCCCGACCTCGGGGTCGATCCGCTTCGGCGACATCGACGTCATCGCCCAGCCCGACCAGCTGCGCCGCACCCTCGGCTACCTGCCCCAGGACTTCGGCGTCTATCCGCGGGTCTCGGCCTGGGAGCTGCTGGACCACATGGCCATCCTCAAGGGGGTGGCCAACGGCAAGGCGCGCAAGGAAACGGTCGAGAGCCTGCTCAACCAGGTCAACCTCTGGGCCGTGCGCAACAAGGCCGTGGCAGGTTTCTCGGGCGGCATGCGTCAGCGCTTCGGTATCGCCCAGGCCCTGATCGGCCAGCCCCAGTTGATCATCGTCGACGAGCCGACCGCCGGCCTCGATCCGGAGGAGCGCAACCGCTTCCTCAACCTGCTGGCCGAGATCGGCGAGAACGTGGTGGTCATCCTGTCCACCCACATCGTCGAGGACGTGGCCGACCTGTGCCCGAAGATGGCAGTGCTGGCCGGCGGCCGTATCCAGCTGGAGGGCGCTCCTGCCGAGCTGATGCAGGCGCTTCAGGGCCGGGTCTGGAAGAAGACCATCGACAAGGCGGCGCTGGAGGACCATCGCGCCCGCTACCAGGTCATCTCCACCCGCCTGTTCGCCGGGCGGACGGTGATCCATGTGCTGGCCGACGCCGATCCGGGCGAGGGCTTCGAACTCGTCGACGGGGGTCTGGAGGACGTCTACTTCTCGACCCTCGCCGCCTCGCGCCGCGCCGCCTGAGCCGGAGGGAAAACCCATGTTCGGAGCCGTCGCGGCCTTTGAATTCCGCTACCAGACCCGCCAGCCGGTGTTCTGGGTGGTGGGCATCCTGTTCCTGCTGCTGAGCTTTGGGGTGGTCGCCAGCGACCAGATCAGTATCGGCGGCGTCGGCAACGTCAAGGAGAACAGCCCCTTTGCGCTGGGCATGGCGACCATGGTCTGGTCGCTGTTCTTCATGTTCGTGACCACGGCCTTCGTCGCCAATGTAGTCGTGCGGGACGCCGAGACCGGCTACGGGCCGATCATCCGCGCCACCCGCGTGCGCAAGTTCGACTATCTGATCGGCCGTTTCGCCGGGGCCATGGCCGCCGCCGGCCTGTGCTACCTGACCGTGCCGCTGGGAACCTTCCTCGGCACCCTGATGCCCTGGGTGGATCCGGAGACGCTCGGGCCGAACGTGCTTTGGAACTATGTCCAGCCGCTACTGACCCTGGCCCTGCCCAACCTGCTCCTGACCGGGGCCCTGTTCTTCGCCGTGGCCACCGTCACCCGCTCGATGATGTGGACCTATGTCGGGGTCGTCGGCTTCCTGATCGCCTATTTGACGCTGGGCAGCCTCGGCAGCCGGCCGGAACTGGAGGACACCGTCCCCCTGCTGGAGCCGTTCGGCGGCGCGGCCTTTGGCCTGGCCACAGAGTACTGGACCGCCACCGAGCGCAACACCCGTCTTGTCGGGCTGGAAGGCCTGCTCCTGTGGAACCGCCTGCTGGTACTGGGCGTCGCCCTCGCCTCCCTCGTCGCCGGCTTCGTCCTGTTCCGCTTCGAGACGCGCGGCGCGAAGCTCAGGAAGGCCGAGAAGCTCAAGGCCGTGGCCGCCGCCGCCGCCGGAGCTCCGACCGTCACCGGCCCCCTGCCCGCACCGCGCTTCAACGGCACCACCGCGCGCGTCCAGCTGATCGCCCGCACCCGATTCGAGATGGGCCAGGTATTCAAGAGCCCGGCCTTCTTCGTCCTGCTGGCGCTCGGCCTGTTCAACAGCGTCGCGTCGCTGCTGTTCGCCGGCTCCCTCTACGGGGCCGAAACCTGGCTGGTGACCCGGCTGGTGGTCCAGACCCTGCAGAGCGCCTTCACCTTCGTACCGTTGATCGTGGCCATCTACTACGCCGGCGAGCTGGTCTGGCGCGAACGCGAGCGCCGCACCCACGAGATCGTCGACGCCACGGCCGTGCCAGACTGGGCCTTCGTGCTGCCCAAGACGCTCGCCATTTCGCTCGTGCTGCTGGCCCTGTTGCTGACCAGCGTCGTGGCCGGCATAGCCACCCAGGCCTTCAGGGGCGTGACCGACTTCGAGCTCGACAACTACCTGCTCTGGTATGTCCTGCCGCAGACCATATCGGCCGTGCATCTGGCGGTGCTCGCCGTGTTCATACAGGCTCTGGTGCCGCACAAGTTCATCGGCTGGGGCGTCATGCTGATCTATCTGATCAGCCGCGTCGTCGCCAGCAACCTTGGCTTCGACCACCCGCTGTACAACTACGGTGCCGGGATCGACGTGCCCCTGTCCGACATGAACGGTATGGGCCGGTTCTGGATCGGCCGCACCTGGCTCGACGCCTACTGGAGCGCCTTCGCGGTCATCCTCGTGATTGTCGCCTACGCCCTGTGGCGGCGCGGGACCGAGACCCGGCTCCTGCCGCGCCTGCGCCGTGCCCCGGCGCGGCTGAAGGGCCCCGCCGGCCTGACCGCCGGCGTCGCTGCGGCGGCCTTCGTGGCCATGGGTGCCTTCATCTTCGTCAACACCAATGTCTGGAACGAGTACCGCAATGGCCGCGACGCTGAGCGCTGGAGCGCGGACTACGAGAAGGCCCTGCTGGCCTACGAGACCGTGCCCCAGCCGAACATCACCGAGGTCAAGCTGGTGCTGGATCTGGACCCGCACGCCCCTCGTCTCGAGACCCGGGGCCAGTATGTACTGGAGAACCGCACCGACACGCCGATGACCGAGGTGCACCTGCGCTTCGACCGAGGCGTCCGGGTGATCGACGTGGCCCTTGACGGCTCCAGCCCCGGCCGCACCTACGACCGCTTCAACTATCGCATCCTGACGCTGGACCGGCCGCTGGCACCGGGCGAGCGCCGCACCCTGAGCTTCGTCACCGAGGTGGCCCAGCGCGGTTTCCGGACCTCCGGAAACCTGACCCAGATCGTGGACAACGGGACGTTCATCGACAACTTCACCTTCGCGCCCAGCCTCGGCATGAACCGCGGAGGGCTGCTCCAGGACCGGGCTGTGCGCCGCCGCAACGGCCTGCCTGAGGAGGTGCGGATGGCGAGGCTGGAGGATACCTCGGCCCAGAGCCGGAACTATGTGAACAATGTCGACTGGGTCCGGTCGGACATCACCGTCACCACCGTCGCCGGCCAGACGCCGGTGGCCCCCGGCTACAAGGTATCGGACGTCACGCGAGGAAACCGCCGCACCGCACGGTTCGTCTCGGAAGCCCCGATCCTCCACTTCTTCTCTGTACAGTCCGCCGACTACGAGATCGCCCGGCGCATGCACCGGGGCGTCGAGCTGGTGGTCTACTACGACCGCCGGCACGCGTGGAACGTGGAGCGGATGCTGACCGCCCTGGCCACCGGCCTGGACTACTACCAGGCCAATTTCAGCCCCTACCAGTTCCGCCAGGCGCGCATCCTGGAGTTCCCGGCCTACGCCGGTTTCGCCCAGGCCTTCGCCAACACCATGCCCTACTCCGAAAGCATCGGCTTCATCTCCAGACTCGACGAGAGCGGGGAACGGATCGACTTTGTGACGTTTGTCACGGCGCACGAACTGGCGCACCAGTGGTGGGCCCACCAGGTGGTGGGGGCGGACATGCAGGGCTCCCTGGTGCTCAGCGAGACCTTGGCCCAGTACGGCGCCCTGATGGTGATGGAGCAGATCTACGGCCCCGACCAGATCCGCCGCTTCCTCAAGTTCGAGCTGGACCGGTATCTCGGTGCGCGCGGCTCGGAGGTGCTGGAGGAGCTGCCCCTCTATCGCGTCGAGGGCCAGGCCTACATCGCGTACCAGAAGGGCGGGCAGGTCATGTACCTGCTGCGCGACCAGATCGGCGAGGCCGCGGTCAACGCCGCCCTGCGCCGCGTCATCGCCGACCACGCCTTCAAGTCGGCCCCCTTCCCGCGCTCGCTGGATCTCATCGCCGCCCTGCGCGCCGAGGCCCCGGCCGACAAGCAGGCGCTGATCACCGACCTGTTCGAGCGCATCACCCTGTACGACGTGAAGGTCGCGGACGTGGCCGTCACCGACCGCCCCGACGGCCGCTTCGACGTCGCCGTCACGGTCGAGGCGCGCAAGCTCTACGCCGACGGCCAGGGCGTCGAGACCGAGGCCCAGCTGAACGAGACCTTCGACCTGGGCCTTTTCACCGCCGAGCCCGGCCGCGCCGCCTTCGACGCGGAGGACGTCCTCGTGCTGGAGCGCCGCCCGATCCGCAGCGGAACCCAGACCCTGCGCTTCACCACCGCCACCCGCCCCACCCACGTCGGCGTCGACCCGTACAACAAATGGATCGACCGCAACTCGGACGACAATGTGCGGGCCGTTCCCGGGGCCTGACCCGACATCGGCTCCCGGGGCCGCGCGAAATGAAGGGTCACAGAGTCAGCCCCCGACCAGCGCGGTGCGCCGGTCGGGGGCGAGAAAGGGCGCAGGACAGGGCTGCACAGCCGCCAGCCCCGACGCCCCGCAAGGGGGCGACCGGGGACGCGGGGCTCAGAAGGTCCAGCGCACGGCCGCGCGGAAGGTGTCGTAGTCGACGTCTTCCCGGCCAATATTCGAGTCGATCGAAAGATCGACGGTCAAGCGTTCACTGGCGATCGCCAGGCCTGCGCCGACCTCGAACCACGACTGGTCACGATCTCCCAGCGCCAGAAGGGCCGGCGCGCCCTGTCCGGCGGCAAAGCTGACCGGGATGACGTCACGGCCGTCGAGCAGGTCATAAACCAGGACCCCCGTCAGGCGCGGCGTCACCGTCAGCCCGCCCGTGACGCGGGGCGCATCGACATCGATCCCGACCCGGGTCTGCAAGCTTTCGTAGGCGGCCCCATCGATCGCGAGCGCAGCAGCCCCGCCGGTTTCGCTGTAGTCACCGAAGTCGATCTGGGCGTAGCGCAGGCCCAGGCTCGATCGCATCCGGTAGCCATCACGGACAACGCGTTTGTTGATGCCGACTTCGGCGCCGAGCGTGCTGGAGTCCTCATCCGACCAAAGGGTGAAACTGGTCCCCCCCGCGGTGACCAGCCGCTGGCTGTCCGTGTTGAGGCGGCCAGCCTGGATCGCCGCCGTGCCGACCCAGCCATCCGGCAGGGCCCGGGTGCCGTAGATCGCCAGCTGCGCCAGCTGGGCCTGCGACGTCTGCAGGGCGGTCGGCGTGCTCTCCGTGTCCGCGAACTGGAGACCGAAGCCGATCGCCGCCTCCGTGTCGCTGAACTCCATCCCGGCGGCCGCGAACCAGCCGTCGACGTCGTCCATGGTGTCCCCGAACGAGCGGACAGAGCCGTTCAGATACCCGGCATGGACATAGGCGCTGACATTGTCCGGCAGCACGTTGCGGCGCTCGGCGCCATCGGCCGTCTGGACATGGGTCAGCATCCCCTCGGGCAGGGTCAGGGCTCCGAAGGCCATGGCAGCCGGGTTGCCCGCCACGGTCAGGCCACCACCGGCCTCGCCTCCGGCAAGCAGGTGGAGACGGTTTGCCGTGAAGCCGAACAGGGCATCCGTCATGGACGCCGCCTGTCCGATGCGCGCACTCGCCGTCCGAGGCACGAGGGTGCCGAGCGAGTCCTCGATCTGATCGACCGAGGCGACATCAAGGGCCCGGTACAGCCCCGACAGGGGGGCGTAGCTACTGACGCGGTTCCGGTCCAGCAGGTCGGCCATGGCCGCCTCGGCGGCGCCGTCCGGGTTGACCACCGTCCGGAACGATCGGGCGTCGATGCGGACATTGACGTCGCTGGCGGTGTAACTGACCACGCCGAACAGAATCGGCGTCAGGTCGGCCGAGACGGTCGCGAACCGTCCGGTGACACCGCCCGCCGCCGTCAGGATGTTGTAGGTCGAGCCGAAGGTCGGCAGCCCCAAGGCGCTGAGCGCCAGCCGCCCGCCCAGCAGGGCAGTGCCCTGGCTGCCCGGACCGGCCGCGACGACCAGACGGTCGGAGGCGGTCGGCGCCAGATCGATCAGCAGCGAGCTGCCGCTCGACAGCACCAGATTGGTGTTCAGGGTCAGGGTGCCGACGATGCCGAGGTCGCCCGGGGCGATGCTGCCCATGACATTGGTCAGGAACGGGGCGGTCACCTGGCCGTTGCCCGACAGCAGGCCGCTGAGCAGCAGATAATCGCCCATCGAACGGATCGCGCCGTCGGTGTGCACCCCGCCGGTCATCTGGGTGATGTCCATCAGGCTGGTGAGCGACCCGCCGGTGACGACGTTGAGCCGGGCGTTGGCGCCGGTGACGCGGAAGCGGTCGATGGTCACCGCCGTGTTCAGCGTGGTGCGCCCGGCGGCGTTCAGGTTGACGTCGAAGTAGCGGCCGATGGCCCCGGTCAGCCGGTTCGGGTCCTGGTTGCTGGGGACAAAGCCGGTGGCACCGGGAAGCCCGTTGGCGAGAGTCGCGGCGGGGAGGTTCGCCAGCCCCACCTCGACATCGTCCCCGTCGGCGGCCACCTGGACCGCCGGACCGGCCGCGCCGCCGTCGGTGGTGGTGAAGGGCGAGCGTATCTCGGCCGCCCCGTGCGTCGCCTCACCGACGACGTCCGTGCCGATCGGCCGGTTGACGTCCTGGAACACCCCGTTGGCGGTGTTCAGGCACTGGCTGCGGGTGGCGGTCTGGAAGCAGATCTCGCCGAACTGGCCGGTGCGGCCATTGACCCCCTGTCCGGGGGTGGCGGGCACGCCGTTGATGAAGGTCCCGTTGGGCCCGACGATGACGTAGTTCGGGTCGAGGGTCGTGACCCAGTGGCTGGTGTCGCTCCACAGCCGGTCGCCGGCCTGGTTGGTGACATAGCGGTACGGGTTATTGGCCGCGATCCAGTCCCAGTACAGGTACAGCGGCTGGTAGAAGCTGACCGTGCCATAGCCGTTGGCCGGCTGGCCATTGAAGAAGCGGGTGTAGCCGCCCGACAGCACGCCGATCGCCAGGCTCAGGTTCTGCGCGTTCTTCAGCGCCAGCGGCCCGCCGGAATCCCCCGCCGCCGTGGTGCCCTCGCGCGGGCCGGCGGCATTGTCGCGGAAGGCGTTGAAGTCGAACGGGCTGGCCCCCGGCTGGCCGCGCAGCGGATCGTCGAAGTCGATGAAATAGAGGTTCTGGGTCAAGCCGTTCGGCGCCCCGCCGAACTGGAACTGTTCAAAGGTCTGCAGGTCCGTCAGCGCGCCGACGATGTTGTCGGCGATGCGGCGGCGGAAGTCCGAGCCCGAGGCCGAGCCGGTCGCGGCGCTGCCGTGCGAGCCATAGCCGATGACATTGACGCCATAGCCCGTGCCCGCCGCCGACGGGGCGGTCGGGGTCAGGGGCGAGAACAGCACCGACCACAGGGGCACATTGGCGGCCGGGGTGTCGAGGGTGGCGGTGGCCACGTCGCCGTACAGGAAGCTGCGGGCCGCCGGCTCCAGCGACAGCGGATTATAGCGCACCTGGTTGACGTTATAGAGGTGCAGCCCCGGGTTGGACTGATGCCGCAGCGGATTGGGCTGGCCGCCGATCGTCGCGCTGAACCAGCGCTGCAGCCCCGGCAGGTTGTCGGCCTGGAAGCCGAACGAGATCGGCCGGCCGCCCGAACTGGCGCCATAGGTGGTGGCCGCCACGCCGTTCACGCAGTGGGCCGCGAACAGCACCGTGCGCGGATTGATCAGCGAGCCGGTGCACAGGCCGAGGAAGCCGTTCTGCTGGTCGATGACCATCTGGCCGACGCCGGTCACGCCGGTGTCGCGCGCCGTGGTCGAGGTGCCCGGATTGGCGATGACGATCTGGGGGGCCAGTTCGGGGTTCCAGGCCAGGGTCCGGGGGCCCGTGCCGACCCCCACGCCGGTCTGGGCCGAGACGGCGCCGGCGGCGAACAGGCCGCACGCAGCGGCGGAACCGAGCAGGGCCCGGCGCAGGAGACGAGACGACATGAAAACCCCATCGTTGAGACACAGACCCGCCACACTGGCCCGTCGCCTGCATCAACGCAACCTTGAGCCGGAGCCGCCGTGTCACACGCCGGCGCCCTGAGGCTTCCGGGCCACGGTGGGGGCGAGGCGGCGTGGGGTGAAGGGGGGCAGCCGTCAGCGCGGCCGGAGCGACGGCAGGTTCCGGACCGTCACTCCGTCGCGGCCTCGCTGATCTCGACCTGTCCGCTGCGTCCGTCATAGAGGAGCCGGTAGGGCCTCAGGAAGCCCCGCCCGAGGATCACGTGGTGCCACTGCTCGCCGGCCGTCAGCTTGACGCCCGTGAAGGGCTGGAAAAGCAGACGGTTCAGAGGCGGGACCCAAATACGGGCAGTATAGATGTAGGCATGATGCCGGCCGCCGACGCCGCTGATTTCGCCCTCGTCCGTAACCGGCAGACCGAGCGATTTCGCCAGATCGTCGTCGATACAGTCGCCACCCGCGCCCGTGTCTATCAGGGCGCGCACGCCCTTGAGGGGAAGATCCGGCTTCCCGTCGGGCCGCACACGCCTCGTCAGCCCGATATCGACCCTGAGCGTGGGCCCAAAACGGGCGAGCAGGTCCGCCGTGCTCTCGCCCGGGGCGCCTTTGCTAAAGCCGGCCTGAGCCAAGGACATGCGCCGGGGTGAAGATCAAGCCGCCAAAAAGCTGAACGGGCGGCGCGCCCACCTGTCGGATGAGGTAAGGGCCGGCGTCGAAACGGTCCATGGCGGCAGTGGCCGCGGCTTCGAAGTCCGGATAGGCGTCGATGAAGCCGCCGTCATGAAAGACGACCCACTGTTCCGGGTATCTCGCCTCGAGGTCGTCCCGCATCCGGTCGAATGCGGCGATATCTTCTTGAAGCACCGCCATCCCTGATCCTCCGCGCGGGGAGTGAATCACAACGCGACCGATGAGCCAAAGGCTGACTGCAGGGTGGCGTGAGTCGGCAGGGGAAAAGTTAACGCGCATCGCCGCGGCCAGCGGCGCTCGTCCTCCAGCGGGTCCAGCCTTCTGGCTGCCCGGACAGGGCGATTCAACCGGGCCGGCGCGTTTCAAGAGCGAGGGGAGAGAGGGGCGTGGCCGTCTGAGCGAAGCGCGCCCGCCGCTAGCGCCGTAGCCCCCGGACTTCCTCGACGAAGCTGCGCAGGCTCAACAACCCGGGCCGAATGGCCGCCGGATAGGATTTGAAGAGCGGTTCGGGGACCACCAGCTTCACCCCGGCCGCCGTCATCTCGGCGAACTGCGGGACGGAGACCCCTTCCTGCAAGGTCAGCAGGTGCTTGGTCGGAATGCGATCGGCTTCATTGAGGATCTGACGCCAACGGTCCCGGGCCGTGGTCTTGGCCCCGAGCATCCGGAGCCGGTCAGCCGGCCATGCCGGATCGCGGTAGGCGGCGGCGGAGGGGAACAGGAAGTCGGGTTTCTTGCCGTCCTCGGTTTGCCCCCCGTGACTAAAGTCGATGCCTTCCTCCAAACCCTCCTCGATGAAGATTTCACGCGCGTGGAGCTCCAGCGACCGGCCTGATCGCGACTTGCGACGTTGAAGGACCGTCTGCGCTAGTGCGAGGAAATCATCGAGCCTGTTGAAGCCCGCGGCGACTCGAGGGCCAACCAGCTCTTGCTCGACGGCTTTGAATAGCTCGAACTCGCAGTCACGGCGACGCAGCAGACGCGTGTCTGCAGTCTCCCGCGCAATTGGACGAAGATCGACCGCCTTGCGCACAATGTCTGCCGCAGACGGGAATGCCTCCAGCCACGCCGGTGGAAGCTGCGCCGCCGTCAGTTGGCAAGACGCGACTCTTGCGAGCCCATAAATCCTCGCCGGGGTACCTGGCCGCCAAATCACGTGCGTCCCTGGCTCTACCGGGCCGACCAGATCCTCAAGCAGATCGTCCGCATTATCGGCTGAATCTGCCAGCCAGATTTGCAGGGCGGTGGCGGCACCCACTGCCCCGCCCACAAAGACGAGAATGGCGAGGGCGCCGGTTGCATCGGAGTCGAGGAGCGGCGAGCGACGCCCTCCCCAGCCTGTGATCCTTGCCTCGTTCCGGGTCTTCCCGAATAGCCGGCCATTGTACCATATCGCCGTCACCTGCCGGACGTGATCATGAGAGCCAGTGCTGGCTTCAAGCACGACCCGGGGGTTCTCCGTCCCCTCGTCCCGGAGGGTAGGCAGAACGCTGAAAAGCAGGTCCTTGGGGACGTATGGACCCGCCTGATGACCCTTGGTCTGACCCGTGTCGTTGGCCGAAAGCCTCTTCGCGAACCAGATGTTCTCAGGCTGGGCGAACCGAGCGATCCAATCCGGCAAGCTCGTCGCTGAAGGCATGACTCCCCCGAACATCCAGCGCCGACTGATTGCCAGGCAGCCACAATGCCAGGGTGTCGATCACTTCCTCAAAGTGCAACCTCTCTTTGCCCTTCAGCGCGCACTCCCACACCGTCGCCACGCGCCATCCCTCAGCCGTCAGCCGCGTGAGAGCCGCCTCGTCCACCTCCCGGTTCCGCCGCACCTTGGCTTCCCAGAACGCCGCCCGCGTCTTCGGCCACTTGAACAGGTGGCAGTCGTGGCCGTGCCAGAAGCAGCCGTGGACGAAGATCACGGCGCGATACTTCGGCAGGCAGAGGTCGGGCTTGCCCGGCAGGTCCTTGCAGTGGAGGCGATATCGAAAACCCCGGGCATGAAGCGCCCGCCGGATCATCAACTCCGGCCGGGTGTTCTTGCCCCGGATGCCCGACATCATCCGGCTGCGCGTCGCCGGATCGACGACGTCAGCCATCCGCCGTCCGTCGCGCGGCGGCCAGCGCCTTCGTCAGGTGCGGCTTCATATGTTCCGCGATGGCGGTCACGGCCGGCACCACCACCGAGTTGCCGAACTGGCGGTAGGCCTGGGTGTCCGACACGGGGATGATGAAGTCGGCCCCCTGCGGCGTGTCGAAGCCCATCAGGCGAGCGCATTCGCGCGGCGTCAATCGGCGCGGCGGCCGCCCGTCTTCCTGGGCGACGAGGATTTCGGAGCCGTCCTTATAGTAACGAGCTGACAGGGTGCGGGCCACGTCTTTGGGACCCACAAGGCCAAACCCGAAGCCATTGCCGGCGGCCTGGTGCTTCTCCTTGTACCGCTGGAGATAGCCCCAGAGATGGTCCGTCAGCGTATACTTGTCCGCGACCCGACCCGAGTTGCCGACGGTGAAGCGCTGGTCCGGCGTCTCAGACCCATCTCCCGGGTGCAGGATATCCCCGAGCTTCGGAGCCGCGTCCGGCAGCTTCATGTCGGCGAAGCGGAAGCCATGATCCTCGCGGAAGCCAACGATGAAGATCCGCTCCCGGTGCTGGGGCGTCCAGTGCCGGCCATCAATGATCCGGAAATCGATGATGTAGCCCAGCTCTTCGGTCAGCACCTGCCGGATCGTCTCGAAGGTCCGGCCCTTGTCGTGACTGACGAGATTGCGGACGTTCTCCAGCAGGAAGGCCGCCGGACGATGATGGGCGATGATCCGCGCCACATCGAAAAACAGGGTGCCCTGGGTGGCGTCGGCGAACCCGTGCGCGCGCCCCAGGGCATTCTTCTTGGATACGCCGGCGATGGAGAAGGGCTGGCAGGGAAAACCGGCCAGCAGCACGTCGTGCGCGGGGATGTCCGCCACATCGACCCTGGTGATGTCGCCATTGATCTCGTGATCGTCGTTCGGGAAGTTCGCCCGGTAGGTCTTCTGGCTGTACCTGTCCCACTCCGAGGTGAAGACACACCGTCCGCCGATCGCCTCGAACCCCCGGCGCAGCCCGCCGATGCCGGCGAACAGGTCGATGAAGGTGAAGTCGGCGGCGTCATCGCCGCCACCCCGCACCAGCTTCAGCCTCGGCTGCGGCCCGGCGGGGGCCACCCGCTCCGGCCCGTCGATGTAGCCGAGGGCGACAGCGCGATCCGCGACGGCCTGGCCAGCCTGCTTCACCATGAGGGCATACTCCGACACGGCTGATTCCCGCGCTTGTGTGAGTCTGACAGACTGGGGAGATTCAGCCAGGAGAACAAGGCGAGAACACGCGCGGCGCACCGCCCCCCACCTTGCCCCCGCCCCTCCGCCACGGCATGAGGCGCCGTTCCTGAACGGAGGCTCCCCGTGGACCGACTGACGTCGCTGGTCACCTCGCCGCGCACCGAGCGCGTCATCCTCGCGCTGATCGTGCTGAACGCCGTGATCCTCGGGCTGGAGACCAGCCCGTGGGTGATGGCGCGGGTCGGGGGGCTGCTGGTCACGCTCGACACCCTGCTGCTGGCGGTCTTTGTCGTGGAGATCGTGGCGCGGGTGATCGTGCACCGGGCGGCCTTCTTCCGCGATCCGTGGAGCCTGTTTGACCTGGCCGTGGTGGCGGTGGCGCTGGTGCCGTCGGCGGGGGCGTTTTCCGTGCTGCGGGCGCTGCGCATCCTGCGGGTGCTGCGGGTCATCACCCTGGTGCCGTCGCTGCGGCGGGTGGTGGGGGCGCTGATCACCGCCCTGCCGGGGATGGGCTCGATCGTGCTGCTGCTGGGGCTGATCTTCTATGTCGCCTCGGTGATGGCCACCAAGCTGTTCGGGGCCAGCTTCCCCGCGTGGTTCGGCTCGATCCCGGCCTCGGCCTACACCCTGTTCCAGGTGATGACGCTGGAGAGCTGGTCGATGGGCATCGTGCGGCCGGTGATGGAGGTGTACGGCTGGGCCTGGGCCTTCTTCGTGCCCTTTATACTGTGCACCACCTTCACCATGCTGAACCTGTTCATCGGCATCGTCGTCAACGCCATGCAGAGCGGGCACGAGGAGGAGGCGAAGGCGGAGCGCGAGGCGCTGGCCGCCGAGCTGGACGCCGCCGATGTCGAGCGCCGCCGCATCCACGCCGAGGAGACCGCCGACCTGGCCGCCCTGCGCGAGGAGATCGCCGCCCTGCGCGCCGAGATCGCCGGGCTGGCGACGGGGCTGAGGGGGCGCTGAGCGCCTCTCCTCCCGCGCGGGAGGAGGCGAAAGGCGTCTGTTCAGTCCTCCCCCACAGGGGGAGGTGGATCGCCGGCGTCGCCGGCGAGACGGAGGGGGGGGGCCGCCGTCGTGGACATCCCCCCTCCACCGCCTTCGGCGGTCCCCCTCCCCCTGCGGGGGAGGAATGAGGACGCGCGACGCCCCGCCTACCCCTCCTCGGCCAGCAGGGCCTCGACCAGGGCGCGGGCCTCGGGGCCGGCCCAGTCGGCCTCGCCGGAGAAGGCGGCGCGGACGCGGCCCTGGCGGTCGATCAGGATGGTCTGGGGCATCTTGCCCGGATCGACGAACAGGAAGGGCAGCTGGAAGGCGGGGTCCGAATACATCGGCAGGGGCGCGTGCACGTCGATGAAGCTCCTGGCGTCCGCGATGGCGTCCGCGCCGGTGTCGACATTGATCGGCAGCACGACGAGGCGGTCGTCGCCGGCATAGGCCTCGGCCAGACGCTGCAGCGTCGGCATCTCGGTGCGGCACGGGGCGCACCACATGGCCCACAGATTGACCACCAGCACCTTGCCGCGGAAGTCGGCCAGCCGGACCTCGGCACCCTCGCGGTCATAGAAGACATGGTCGGGCGCGATCGGGGTGTCGGCCGGCGCCTCGAGCCGCGCCAGCGGGCCGACGGCGAAGCGGGCCAGCTCGCTCTGCGCGGCCGGGCCGTCATCGGCTTTGAAAGGTCCACTTCTTGTCGCGTATAGGGTCGCCAGCGCGCCGCCGCCCACCAGCACCAGCGCGCCGAGCCCCGCCACCGCCCAGCCGAATTTGCCCGAGACCGCCATGACTTCTGATTCCAACGCGCCTGCCGCCGCCGGGGAGCCCGAGGGCGCGACCGGCGCGGGCCAGACACTATGGGGCGGGCGCTTCAACGCCAAGCCCGCCGAGATCATGCAGGCCATCAATGTCTCGATCGGGGTCGACCAGCGCCTGTGGGCGCAGGACCTGCAAGGGTCGCGGGCCCATTGCCACATGCTGGTGGCGCAGGGGATCCTGACCGCCGACGACGGGGCCGCCATCCTCGACGGGCTGGACCGGATCGAGGGCGAGATCCGCGACGGGAGCTTCCCGTTCCGGGCCGAGTACGAGGACATCCACATGAATGTGGAGGCCCGGCTGGCCGAGCTGATCGGGGTGCCGTCGGGCCGGCTGCACACGGCGCGCAGCCGCAACGACCAGGTGGCCACCGACTTCCGCCTGTGGGTGCGCGACGCCTGCGACCGCACGCTGGACCGGCTCAAGGGGCTGCAGGGGGCGCTGCTGGACCGGGCGGAGCAGCATGCGGCGGACCTGATGCCGGGCTTTACGCATCTGCAGCCGGCCCAGCCGGTGACCTTCGGCCACCATCTGATGGCCTATGTGGAGATGTTCGGGCGCGATCACGGCCGCTTCGCCGACGCCCGGGCGCGGCTGAACGAGAGCCCGCTGGGGGCCGCGGCCCTGGCCGGCTCGCCCTTCCCCATCGACCGGCACATGACGGCGGCCGAGCTGGGCTTCGCCCGGCCGATGGCCAATTCGCTGGACGCGGTGTCGGACCGGGACTTCGCCCTGGAGACCCTGGCGGCGGCCTCGATCTGCGCCGGCCACCTGTCCCGGCTGGCCGAGGAGATCGTCATCTGGATGACGCCGCAGTTCGGCTTCGTCACCCTGCCGGACCATCTGACCACCGGCTCCTCGATCATGCCGCAGAAGCGCAACCCGGACGCGGCCGAGCTGGTGCGGGCCAAGACCGGGCGCATCACCGGGGCGCTGGTGGCCCTGACCACGGTGATGAAGGGCCTGCCGCTGGCCTATTCCAAGGACATGCAGGAGGACAAGCCGCCGGTGTTCGAGGCCTTCGACGCGCTGGATCTGGCGCTGGACGCCATGACGGCCATGGTCGCGGCCCTGCAGCCGAACGTCGAGCGCATGGCCGCGGCGGCGGGCTCGGGCTATTCCACCGCCACCGATCTGGCCGACTGGCTGGCGCGCGAGCTGAACCTGCCGTTCCGCCAGGCGCACCATGTGACCGGGGCGGCGGTGAAGCGGGCCGAGGCGCTGGGCGTGGATCTGGCGCAACTGCCGCTGGCGGAACTGACGGCGCTGGAGCCGCGCGTCACCGAGGCGGTTTACAAGGTGCTGTCCCCTGGGGCTTCGTGCGCCAGTCGCCTGAGTTACGGGGGGACCGCGCCGGACGGGGTCCGGGCGCGCATCGCGGAATGGAGGGTGCGTCTGTCATGACCACACGCAAGGGCGTTCTTCTGATCCTGGCCGCTGCGGCGGCCCTGGCCGGCTGCGGCCGCATGGGCGATCTGGCCGAGCCGGGCCCGGTCGAGCCGGGCACTGTCAACCGCCCCTCCAGCCAGCAGCCGATCGACGGCGGCCCGGCCAATCCCTTCGGCGGCAGCGCCGCCGGCCGGGAGCCGCAGTAGGCCTTGGACCACTTCGATTGCCGCGACGGCGTCCTGCACGCCGAGGACGTCTCGCTCGAGACCGTGGCGGCCGAGGTCGGCACCCCGGCCTATGTCTATTCCACCGCCACCCTGACGCGGCACTACCGGGTGCTGGCCGAGGCGGTCGCGGCCTGGCCGGACGCCCTGCGCCGGCCGCTGATCGCCTTCGCGGTCAAGGCCAACGGCAATCTGGCGGTGCTGGCCACCCTGGCCCGGCTGGGGGCCGGGGCCGACACCGTGTCCGAGGGCGAGATCCGCCGCGCCCTTGCCGCCGGGATCCCCGCCGACCGCATCATCTTCTCCGGCGTGGGCAAGACCGACGCCGAGCTGGCCTTCGCCGTCGCCACCAGGGTGCGCCAGATCAATGTCGAGAGCCGGCCGGAGCTGGACCGGCTGGCGGCGGTGGCGGCCGGGCTGGACCGGACGGTCGAGGTGGCGATGCGGGTCAATCCGCGCGTTGGCGCCGGCGGTCACGCCAAGATCACCACCGGCGGCGCGGCCGACAAGTTCGGCGTGGCCCCGGAGGAGGCGCTGGCCCTCTACGCCGAGGCGGCCGCCGCGTCGCACCTTCAGCCGGTGGGGCTGGCCTGCCACATCGGCAGCCAGATCACCGATCTGGAGCCCCTGCGCGCCGCCTTCGGGGTGCTGCGCGAGATGACCCTGACCCTGCGCGCCCAGGGTCTGGCCGTGACCCGGCTGGACCTCGGCGGCGGGCTGGGCGTGCCCTATGTCGGCGGTGCCGCCACCGCCTCGCCCGCCGACTACGCCGCCATGGCCGCGGCGGTCATGGACGGGCTGGAGGTCGATATCGTGCTGGAGCCCGGCCGGCTGCTGGCGGCCAACGCCGGGGTGCTGCTGACCCGGGTGGTGCACGTCAATGTGCGGCCCGACGGGCGGCGCTTCCTCGTGCTGGACGCCGGCATGAACGACCTGATGCGCCCGGCCCTGTACGACGCCTTCCACGACCTCAAGCCCGTGCGCGCCACGCCGGGTGAGGCGACGCCGCACGACGTGGTCGGGCCGGTGTGCGAGACCGGCGACACCTTCGCCCGCGACCGTCCCCTGCCGCCGGTCCAGGCCGGCGACCTGATGGTCTTCACCGGGGCCGGGGCCTACGGCGCCAGCATGGCCAATGAGTACAACAGCCGCCGGCTGGTCCCCGAGGTGCTGGTCGACGGCGACCGCCATGCCCTGGTCCGCGCCCGCCCCGACTGGGACGAGATTCTGGGCCGCGACCGCGTGCCGGAGTGGCTGCGTCAGGGTGATGCCCCCCTCAGCGCGCCGTGCTGACCCGCCAGACGGCGTCGCCGACGTCGTCGGCGACGAGCAGGCCACCCCGGGAGTCGACGATGACGCCGACGGGGCGGCCCCGCGCCTCACCGTCGGGGCCGAGGAAGCCGGTCAGGACGTCGCGCGGCGGCCCGGCCGGGCGGCCGTCGGCAAAGGGCACGAAGATGACCTTGTAGCCGCTGGGCGGGCTGCGGTTCCACGAGCCGTGCTGGCCCACGAACACCCCGTCGGCGAGGTCGGGGCCCAGCCGCGCGCCGCGGGTGAACACCAGTCCCAGCGAGGCCGTATGGGCTCCCAGCGCATAGTCCGGCGTGCGCGACCGGGCCACCGCCGCGGGGTTCGCCGGCCGCACCCGCGTATCGACCGTCCGGCCCCAGTAGCTCCACGGCCAGCCGAAGAACTCGCCGCGCCGCACCGAGGTCATGTAGTCGGGCGGCAGGTCGTTGCCGAGCTCGTCACGCTCGTTGACCGCGGTCCACAGCTCGCCCGTCACCGGGTTCCAGTCCATCCCGACCGGATTGCGCAGGCCCGAGGCATAGACCGCGACCGCGCCGGTCGCCGGGTCGATCTCGAGGATGGCGGCGCGGTTGACCTCTTCCTCCAGACCGAACTCGGCGATGTTGGAGTTGGAGCCGACCCCGACATAGAGGCGCGTCCCGTCCGGGCTGGCCACCAGGCTCTTGGTCCAGTGGTGATTGCGCCCGGCGGGCAAGTCCGCGACCTTTTCCGGCCGGGCGGTGAGGCGCGTCTGGCTAGGGGCATAGGGCGCGACCACCAGGGCGTCGGCGTTGGCGATGTAGAGCCGCTCGCCGACCAGGGCGATGCCGAACGGCGAGGTCAGGTCGTCGGCGAACAGGTGGCGCTGCTCGGCGACCCCGTCCCCGTCGGCGTCGCGCAGCAGGGTGATGCGGTCGGGGCTGGGCGTTCCGGCCCCGGCCCGGGCCATGATCCAGCGCGCCACCCGGTCGCGTAGCCCGCCCCCGCCGCCGCCCTCGCGCGCCGGGGCGTTGCTCTCGGCCACAAGCACATCGCCGTTGGGCAGGACGTAGAGCCAGCGCGGATGCTCCAGCCCCAGGGCAAAGGCCTGCACCTGCAGCCCCGCCGCAGGGGTCGGCGCCTCGCCCTCGGCCCAGCCGCGCGCCGGGGCGATCTTCACCAGCGGCAGCAGGCGCGAGGTCGGCGCGGGCAGGGCCGGCGACGGGCCGAAGCGCTCAGCCTCAGGGGCCAGCGGTCCGCCGGAACAGGCGGACAGGCCCGCCGCGGCGAGCCCCAAGACAAAGGCGACAGCGGCGGCGCACAGGCGGGTCATGGAACCTCCGGTAGGTCGGGGATCAGAAGGCCGGGAACTCCAGCCGCGAGACATCATAGCCCAACGCCGCGGCGCGCTGCACCAGCGCCTGACGCTCCGCCTCGGTCGGCAGCTCGCGGGTGTAGAGGAACAGCTTCTCGAACGTCGGGTCCGAGGCGATGAACCAGCTGTAGTCTTCGGCCCGGTCGAGGATCCAGTAGTCCCAGGTGACGAAGCCGCCGAAGTAGCGCACCCGCAGCCGGGTGTTGGTCCCCGGGTCGAGAATGCGACCGCTGCCGGTCACCGCCACCTCACGGCCCTGCGGCGTGTCGCGCTGGCAGGTGTCGCGCACCCCCACCCGGTCCGGGGCGGTGAAGACATAGTTGGAAGCCCCGGCGACGCAGCCGTCGGTGATGCGCATGGGCAGGCGGCCGATCTCCAGCCAGCGGCCGGACCACAGCCGTTCGGCGTCCACCGGCTTGAGCGGCGCCGGGGCACGCCAGGCCGACTCCGGCGGGGCGGTGACGCAGGCCGACAGGCCGGCGGCGAGGGCGAGGGCGAGCGCCGCAGCGCGGACGGCGGGGCGGATCAGGGCGCGAGGGGTCACGGGCGGTCTCCTCAAGGGGGTCTGTTCTCTATACGCGCTCGCGGCCGCCGCGGATGCCGTCACGGCGTCGCGACGCCTTGAGCCGGGGCCTCGCGCGCCCTATCTGCGACCGGACGACGCAGGGGATGCAGGCATGACGGCGGTGATCGAGGTCGAGGGCCTGACCAAGACGTATCCGTCCGGGCTGCAGGCGCTGAAGGGCATCGACCTGACCATCGGCAAGGGCGAGATCTTCGCCCTGCTGGGGCCGAACGGGGCCGGCAAGACCACCCTGATCTCGATCATCTGCGGCCTCGTGACCGCCAGCTCGGGCCGGGTGCGGGCCGACGGGCACGACATTGTGCAGGACTGGCGCAAGGCGCGGATGGCCATCGGCCTGGTGCCGCAGGAGCTGACCACCGACGCCTTCGAGACCGTGTGGTCGACCGTCCGCTTCAGCCGCGGCCTGTTCGGCAAGGCGCCGGACCCGGCCCATATCGAGCGGGTGCTGCGCGACCTCAGCCTGTGGGACAAGAAGGACGCGAAGATCATGACCCTGTCCGGCGGCATGAAGCGCCGGGTGATGATCGCCAAGGCCCTGTCGCACGAACCGGACATCCTGTTCCTCGACGAGCCGACCGCCGGGGTCGACGTCGAGCTGCGCCGGGACATGTGGGCCCTGGTCCGCCGCCTGCGCGACCAGGGCGTGACCATCATCCTCACCACCCATTATCTCGAGGAGGCCGAGGAGATGGCCGACCGGATCGGGGTGATCCTCAAGGGCGAGCTGATCCTGGTCGACACCAAGGCCGCCCTGATGACCCGCCTCGGCCAGAAGACCCTGACCCTGCAGCTGCAGACGCCGCTGACCAGCCTGCCGCCGGAGCTGGGCGAGTGGTCGCTCGAGTTGAAGGCCGACGGGCATGAGCTGGAATACGCCTTCGACGCCAACGCCGACCGCACCGGCGTCCCGTCCCTGCTGCGTCGGCTGGCCGACCTGGGCATCGGCTTCAGGGACCTGTCGACGCGGCAGAGCTCGCTCGAGGACATTTTCGTCGGCCTGGTGCACAACGGGCGGGAGGCGGCGTGATGGGCTTCAACGGCCACGGCGTCTGGGCCATCTACCGCTTCGAGATGGCGCGCGCCCTGCGCACCGTCTGGCAGTCGATCATCACCCCGGTGATCACCACCTCGCTCTATTTCGTGGTGTTCGGGGCCGCCATCGGCAGCCACATGGGCGGGGTATCCGAGGTGTCCTATGGTGCCTTCATCGTGCCCGGGCTGATCATGCTCAGCCTGTTCACCAACTCGATCTTCAACGCCTCGTTCGGCATCTACTTCCCGAAGTTCACCGGCACCATCTACGAGCTGCTGTCGGCCCCCGTGTCGCCGCTGGAGACGGTGCTGGGCTATGTCGGGGCGGCCGCCACCAAGTCGGTCATCCTCGGGCTGGTGATCCTCGCCACCGCCGCCCTGTTGGTGCCGCTGCAGATCCTCCACCCGATGTGGATGCTGGCCTTCCTGGTCTTGATCTCCGCCGCTTTCAGCCTGTTCGGCTTCATCATCGGCGTCTGGGCCCAGAACTTCGAGCAGCTGAACTTCATCCCCATGCTGGTGGTGACGCCCCTGACCTTCCTCGGCGGGGCCTTCTACTCGATCGACATGCTGCCGGGGGTGTGGCGCACGGTGAGCCTGTTCAATCCGGTGGTCTATCTTATCTCCGGCTTCCGCTGGGCCTTCTTCGACGTCGGCGACGTGCATGTGGGGATCAGCCTGGGCGCGACCCTGGCCTTCCTGCTGGTCTGCCTGTGGGTGGTCGCCTGGATCTTCCGCACGGGCTATCGTCTCAAGACCTGAGCTCCCGAAGGAGACGCGCAATGGTGACGGCGACGTGGAACGGGGCGGTGATCGCCCGCTCGGACGACACGGTGGTGGTGGAAGGCAACCACTACTTCCCGCGCAGCGCCGTGGATCCGGCCTATCTGCGCGACAGCCCGCACATCTCCCTGTGCCCGTGGAAGGGCACGGCCCACTATTTCAGCCTTCTGGTAGACGGGGCGGAGAATCGCAACGCCGCCTGGTACTATCCCGAGCCGAAATCGGCGGCCGAGGATATCCGCGACCGCGTCGCCTTCTGGCGTGGGGTGCAGGTCGGCTGACTGCCGGACCAGACCGGGCTGAGGTGGACGCAATCCAACTCAACCGATTTCGGTCTAGTCGGCGTGGCGGTAGGGCAGGTAGCCCCGCTCCACGATCCGTCGCAGGCCCTCGTAGGCCTCGGTCAGCTCGTCGAAGGCCAGCCGCAGCTCCTGCAGGCGGCGCGCCTCGTCCGGACGGATGGTGTGGCCGGCCTCGGTCATGCGCAGGGCCTCGGCGATCCAGCGCGCCCGGGCCGTGGCAGAGGCCACCGCCAGCTTCTGGAATGCCGACGGATCGGCGTGCTTCGCCCCGAGGCCCAGCACCTGGGGGATCACCTCGCGGTTGGAGAGGAAGGCCGTGTAGTCGATCTGCTCCAGCTGGCCGCGCAGGCGGCGCTGTTCGTGCGGATCGAGGTCGGTCGGCTCGAAATGGTCCCGGGGCCGACGATAGCTGGACGTTACGCTGGTTGCCATCACGCAGTCCTCCGACGGGGCCGGGAAGAACCCCGTCACTGCATGGTGCGCTGCGCTGGTTAACGGGCCCTTGCCGCCGGCTGCGCCAGCCGCGCGCGCACAGTGTCGAACACGCCGGTGACCGCAGCGGGCGGGGCGCGATCTAGCAAGCTGACGACGACGATGGCCAGGGCGGACAGCAGGAAGCCCGGCACGATCTCATAAACCATACTGCTCAGCGGGCTGCTGTCCGGCCCGACCGGAGCATAGATCCACACCAGCACCGTGGCGGCACCCACCAGCATCCCCGCCAGCGCCCCGTTGCGGGTCATGCGCCGCCAGGTCAGGGCGAGGAGGATCAGCGGCCCGAAGGCGGCACCGAAGCCGGCCCAGGCGTTGGCCACCAGCCCCAGCACATTGCTCTCCGGGTTCCAGGCCAGGCCCAGCGCCGCCAGCGCCACCGCCACCACCGCCAGCCGGCCGACGAGCACTCGCTCGGTCTGGCCGGCATCGCGACGCAGGAGCAGGGCGTAGGCATCCTCGACCAGCGAGCTGGAGGCGACCAGCAGCTGGGAGGAGATGGTGCTCATGATGGCGGCGAGGATGGCGGCGTATAGAAAACCGGTGACCAGCGGGTCGAACAGCACCTCGGACAGCAGGATGAAGATGGTCTCCGGGTCGCTGACATCCAGCCCGTGAACGGCGGTCCAGGCTGCGCCGGTAAGGCCAACGGCCATTGCCCCGATCAGGGTCACGGCCATCCAGCCCATGCCGATGGCCGTGGCGGTCGGCACATCCCTGACCGAGCGGATGGCCATGAAACGGACGATGATGTGTGGCTGGCCAAAGTAGCCGAGGCCCCAGGCCAGCAGGGAGATCATGCCCAGCACCGAGGCGTCGCGGAACAGGTCCAGCATGGCTGGATCCTTCGCCGCCAGCGCCGCCTCCACCGCCGACGGACCGCCGGACCCGTCGAGCGCCGCGACCGGCACCACGATCAGGGCCAGGAACATGATGCTGCCCTGGACGAAGTCGGTCAGGCTGACGGCGAGGAAGCCGCCGAATACCACATAGGCCAGCACCGCGCCGGCGGTGATCCACAGGCCCCAAGCATAGGGAACGTCGAAGGCGCTGTCGAACATCTTGCCGCCGGCCACCAGCCCGGCCGAGGTGTAGAGGGTGAAGAACACCACAATCACCGCAGCCGACAGCAGGCGAAGGGCGTGCGAGCGGTCGCCGAAACGTTTCTCGAGGAAGTCGGGGATGGTGATGGCGTCATCGGCCATCTCCGTGTGCAGCCGCAGGCGCGGTGCGACCACCAGGTAGTTGGCAAAGGCCCCGAAGAACAGGCCAACGGCGATCCAGCCGGCCGACAGGCCCTGGGCGAAGGCGGCGCCGGGCAGGCCAAGCATGATCCAGCCACTCATGTCCGAGGCCCCCGCCGACAGGGCCGTGACCGCCGGACCGATCCTGCGGCCGCCCAGCATGTAGCCCGAAACGTCACCGGTCGAGGCGCGCCAGGCGTAGAGGCCGATACCCAGCATCAGGGCGAAATAGATCGACAGGGAGATGAGAACGCCGGTGTCCATGTGACCGGGCGTAGCAGCCCCGACCCGGCCCGGCCACCCCCGCCGTCGTGGCCGGGCGCGGCGCTTGGCACCTGACGCCGGGATGGGCCATAGGAAGCGCCAGTGACGGAGGGAGCGATGGGCGCGTTCAGAACGCCAACGCGGGAGGCGTGGGAAGCCGCGGCGCGCAAGGCGCTGAAAGACCGACCTCTGGAGGAGCTGACCCGGCGCGACCCTGACGGTCTGGCGATCGCGCTGCTCTATACGGCCGATGACGGGGGAGAGGCGCTGTGCGCCCCGCGCGCCGCCGACGCCGACGGCCGCGCTTGGGACCTGCGCATGGCGGTCGAGGCCGACAGTCCGGCCGAGGCCAATGCGGAGGCCCTGGCCGACCTGCAGAACGGCGCCGCCTCGCTGCTCCTGTCCGGGGCGGTGCTGGCTGATCCGGACCCGCTGGTCGCGGCGCTGCAGGGGGTCGCGCTGGAGCTGGCCCCGGTCGGGCTGGGTGCCGGACTCGACGGCCCCGACGCTGCCAACGCCCTGGCCGTCGCCGCCAAGGGCGCGCCGCGCGCCCGGCTGATGTTCCACATGGACCCGCTGTCGGCCTTCGCTGTCGGCGGCGGCGCTCCTCGGCCGATCGCCGAGCACCTGACGCTGGCGGCCAACACCGCGGCGCGGCATGCCGGGGCCTATCCGGAGGCCGACTTCTTCCTTGCCTCGGGCCAGGTCGTGCACGAGGCCGGGGGGTCGAACGCCCAGGAGCTGGGCTTCGCCGCCGCCAGCGCCCTGGCGTACCTCAAGGCCGGGGTCGAGGCGGGCCTGCCGCTGGAGCGCGCCGCGCGCGGTCTGTGGCTGGGGCTGACGGTCGACGCGGTGTATTTCGACGCCCTCGCGAAGGTGCGGGCCCTGCGGCGGATCTGGGCCGGACTGACGGCACCGCTGGGGCTGACCCTGCCAGCACGCATCGAGGCGCGCTCGTCGCGGCGCATGCTGGCGGCACGCGATCCGTGGCCCAACCTGCTCAGGTTGACCGCGGCGGGCTTCGCCGGGGCCGTGGGCGGGGCCGAGGCTATCGTGCTGGAGGGCTTCACCCGGGCGGCCGGCCGCCCCGACGCCTTCGCCCGGCGCCAGGCGCGCAACACCCAGCTGGTGCTGATGGAGGAGGCCCACCTCGGCCGCGTCGACGACCCCGCC
>VYKP01000155.1_pt1 | contig 25569 bp, 18 predicted proteins | sample 5114551 | NCBI WGS metagenome assembly VYKP01 (sample SAMN12291777, study PRJNA351875) | freshwater metagenome | isolation source: freshwater lake | place: USA: Michigan, Baseline Lake | collected 2013-08-09
AAAGATAAAAAACTCTATGGCATACTAGCATCGGTTGACTTATCCAACGAATTACGAGAAAAAATTCTGCAAGAAGGGTTTTATGTGGCTCGGATTCATGACCAAGTATTTGAATTAGATATTCCTGATAATTTTCAACCTCGACCTTATTAAAAACTCAGTAAGTAGTCGTGCAAAATTAATTTCCTAGTGAAGATAGGCAAGAGGCAAGAGGCAAGAGCGGGGTTAGATATGTGTAATTAATTTTGCTTAGGTACTTACCAACCCGGAAGCTTGTCAACTGAATTTGATGACCGAATAAATATAGAATCTTTTCGCTAATTGTCTTGGAGAGATAGGTTAGTTATAATGACAATTCTAGGATTTTCTGACGGAACTCTACTCCATAGGATTTCATTCGTTGTGGAATTTGGCTATCGTTAACGTTATACTTCATGTTTATGAAAAAGGCTAGAATTTAACGAATAATCTCTTTTAACCAAAGGTTTACAGGTCATTAAAGAAGAGTTTACCAGTCATTAATCCTTGAACTCTAGGGTAGTAAAGGCATCTTCATCACTACAGTATGAGTAACGCTACCTTTACAGAAAATTTTAATACTTTTACTGGTTCAGGATTCGCCCCGATTCCGAGTCTGGGTCAGCTAGATTCCGACCTTTGGATTATTTCCGGTCTTTCCGATGGCAGCATGACCTATGGGGACACCCGTACTTCTTTAGGAGATTTTGCCAGAGGACAGACATCTAACCCTGTCACCACTGGGGGAGTTTATGCTTTCAGCGTCGCTTCGGGAAATAATGCTTTTGGGGTACAACCCACAGGAGATGATTTTACCCCCGGCGCTATCACCCTACGCTTACAGAATGTCACTAATAGCTTAGTGGATTCGATTACTCTTTCCTATATCATCCGCTTTCGCAACGACCAACCTAGGGCTAATTCTTTCAATTTTTCCTATTCTGGGGACGGAAATATTTTTACTGCTGTTAGCAGTTTGAATTTTATCACCCCGGAGGCTTCCGATACCTCTGGTTGGCAGTCGGTAACTCGTTCTATCACTCTTTCTGGATTAAGTATCGCCGCTAATAGTAATTTTTTCCTGCGTTGGACAGGAGATGATGTTAGTGGTAGCGGTAGTCGCGATGAATACGCAATTGATGATATTGCCGTGACTGGTTTAGCCGCTCCCGGTACAATTGTTCCGCCCACTCCTACCCTCGTAAAAATCCATGAAATTCAAGGCACGAGTTTAGTCAGTCCAATTTTAAATCAATTGGTGACTGTAGAAGCGATCGTGGTGGGAGATTTCCAGGGTAATACGGGATTAAGTGGTTTTTATCTCCAGGAGGAAGATAGCGACAGCGATAGTAATCCTCTGACTTCCGAAGGTTTATTTATCTTTGAAGGCAATATCCCGATTATTAACGTTACTATCGGCGATAAAGTTAGAATTACAGGAACAGTTAGTGAATTCGGTAACGCGGGGGTATCCTTAACCCAACTGAGCAGCATCACAGAAGCGTTAATTATTTCTAATAATAATCCCTTACCCACGGCCGCCACTATTAGCAATCTCTCGAACGCGAATGCTCAACCGCAAGTTTTAGAAGCTTTTGAGGGAATGCGGACAACTTTCGCCGAAACTCTCTCTTTAACCGAATATTTCCAACTTGGTCGTTTTGGTAGTGTGGTTTTATCCTCCGGGGGACGTTTACAACAACCCACTAACGTTACCAATCCGGGGACAGATGCCAATACTTTACAAGCGAGTAATAATCTGCGACGAATTACCCTAGATGATGGTAGTAATCTCACTTTTCCGACGACTTTATTCGGACGTGGTGGCAATCCCCTCAGTACCAGTAATATTTTACGAGCAGGGGACACAGTAACGGGATTAACCGGAGTTTTAGACCAACGTTTCGGAGTCTATCGCGTCCAGAATAACCAAGGTGTGGACTTCCAAGCGGTCAATAATCGCTCAGAAACGCCCACTAATGTGGGTGGTCGCCTAAAAATTGCCAGTTATAACGTCCTTAATTACTTTACCACCATCGCCAATGGCACTAATAATGCCAGGGGTGCCAATAGTGTCAACGAATTCCAGCGTCAAGAGGAGAAATTAGTCACGGCGCTTATCGGTCTTGATGCCGATGTTTTCGGGTTGATAGAATTGGAAAATAACGGCGATGGGGCGATATCTGCCCTTGTTAACGCTTTAAATGCCGTTGCGGGTGCAGGAACCTACGCTTTCATCCCCACAGGTACAATTGGCACTGATGCGATTAAGGTGGGATTGATTTATCGACCCGCTAAAGTGACCCCTGTAGGTGATTTTAAGGTCTTAGACAGTAGCGTTGATCCTCGTTTCGATGATACTCGCAATCGTCCCGCCCTAGCACAAGCCTTCCAAGAAGTCAATACCGGTGCCAAATTTAATTTAGTCGTCAATCACCTAAAATCAAAAGGTCAATCGGGTTTAACTAATACAAGTGATCCTAACTTCGATCGAGGGGATGGTCAAGGTTTCTGGAATGCCAGTCGTACCAATGCGGCCTTAGCCTTAAGGGATTGGATAGCCACAGATCCCACTAATAGCGGTGATAGGGATTATTTAATTATCGGAGATCTCAATGCCTACGCCCAAGAAGACCCAATTCGAGCGCTCGAATCCGCCGGATATACAAACTTAGTCAATCAATTTGGGGGTATTAACGCTTATTCCTACGTTTTCGATGGACAAGCTGGTTATCTCGACCACGCTCTCGCTAATGCTAGTTTAGCCTCCCAGGTAACGGGAGTGACGGAATGGCACATTAACGCTGATGAACCTAGTGTTTTTGACTACGATGACAATATCGTTGACCCCGGAGAAAATCCCTCCAATCCTCCCTTAAACCCCTCTGCACTCTACCAAGTTAACCCCTATCGTACCAGTGATCACGATCCCGTTTTAATTGGTTTAAATTTAAGCACACCTCAACCCTTTAAACTGCAATTATTCCATTTTTCCGACAACGAAGGCGGAATTTCAGCCCTTGATGATGCCCCGCGCATGAGTGCGGTGTTAAATGCCCTCAAACAGCAGGACATCGATAACGATGGTGTAGCAGGTTTTGCCAATACCCTCACCCTTGCGTCTGGAGATGCCTACATTCCGGGGCTATTTTTCGGGGCCAGCGAACAGGTATTCGGGGCAGTTGGCCGCGGCGATATCCAGATTCTCAACAATTTGGGAGTACAAGCGAACGCTTTTGGTAATCATGAATTTGACCAAGGTACAGCAGTTGTCCGTAATCTAATTCTTGCCAGTGGCAACTATCCTGGTACAAATTTCCCCTATCTCAGTTCTAATCTTAATTTTGCCCCCGATACCAACTTAGCCAGTTTAGTGACTGCCGATGGTCAGGAAGCGAGTACCATTGCTAATAAAATCGCTAAGAGTACGGTGATTACTCTGCCCGATGGTGAGAAAATTGGCATTGTTGGGGCAACTACCCCAATTTTACGCTCAATTTCCAGTCCGGGTAACGTGGGAGTTTCTCCTGCTAATCCAGATGACCTTGATGCTTTAGCGGCCATTATTCAAGCTTCCGTCGATGCACTTGTGGCCGCTAATCCGGGGATGAATAAGGTCGTTTTGTTAGCCCATATGCAACAATTATCGATCGAACAGGCCCTAGCAGAACGTTTACGCAATGTCGATATTATCGTCGCTGGTGGTTCCCATACTCGTTTAACCGACGAAAATGACCGTTTACGCGCCGGAGACACCTTCCAGGGCGTTTACCCCATTATCAAAACTAACCCAGAGGGAAAACCGGTAGCGGTAGTTAATACCGATGCCAATTATAAGTACGTCGGACGCTTAGTTCTCGATTTTGATAGCAGTGGTCATATCATTCCCGAAAGCTACAATCCCAATATTAGCGGCGCTTACGCCACCGATGCCCAAGGGGTGACGGAAGTGGGGGGAACAGGATTAGAAGACCCCGAAATTCGGGGGATTACCAATTCCCTCAGAGGGGTTATTAACGCTCAAGAAGGCAATTTCTTCGGTTTTACGCGAGTTTTCCTCAACGGTCAACGGTCGGGGACAGGATTAGATGGAGTTCGCCAACAGGAAACCAACCTCGGCAATATTACCGCCGATGCTAACCTAGCTGAGGCCAAAAAAACCGATGCTAACGTGGTTATTTCCCTGAAAAATGGCGGTGGTATTCGCAATAGCATTGGCAGTATCATCGTTCCCACTGGTGCGGAAGCAGTAAGGGTAGCACCGGAAGAAGTACCGGGGGTGAAACCGGCCGGGGGAATTTCGGAAGTAGCGATTAAAAATGCCCTCAGTTTTAATAATTCCCTCAGTCTCACCACTGTCACCGCTACTGAATTAAAGGGGATTTTGGAATACGGACTGGCGGCTAGTACAAACGACCCTGCTAATTCCCAAGGACGTTTCCCGCAAGTGGGAGGAATAGCCTTCAGTTTCGACCTCGATGATCCTACGGGTAGTCGGATAAAATCTTTGGTAATCAAGGATGAAAACGGCACAGTTATCGATGTGGTGGTGCAAAATGGCGCAATTATCGGTGATGCTAATCGTAGCTTCCGCATGGTGACGCTTTCTTTTCTTCTTGATGGCGGTGATGGTTATACCATTCCCCAGCGCAATCGCGTCAATTTGCTAGGCAGTACACCCAACTTCACTGGAAATGCAACTTTTGCCCCCGATGGTACGGAACAGGACGCTTTTGCGGAGTATTTACGGACGAATTTCTTCAATCAACCCTTTTTAGGGGAAGATGTGAGCAGAGAATTTGATACCCGTCTGCAAAACCTCAATTTCCGCAGCGATGAGGTTCTTCGTTCCACTCGTTCGGGTACGGCCGGCATTGATAATCTAATAGGTACTACCGGTGATGATGTCTTAGTCGGGTTCCAAGGTCGCGACACCCTAACTGGTTTAGGTGGTAATGATTTCTTTGTTTATGTCAGTTTGAGCGATCGCAGTGATACTATCACTGATTTTACCGTCGGCAGCGACAAAATTGTTCTCACGCAACTGCTTAATAGTTTGAATTACACCGGCAGTAATCCCATTGCTGATGGTTATATCACCTTTACTGCCCGCGGTAGCAGTACGGTTCTAAATATCGATGCCGATGGTTTTGGAACTTCCGCAAGTCCTTTATCCCTAGCGTTACTCAATAACGTCACGGTGGCGGCCTTGAATAACCTTGCCAATTTTGTCTTCTAGTTTTTTTCGGTGGGCTATCAATGCCCACCTAAGTTTTTTTTAAGGAGTAATTTCCATGAATAAAGTTGCTGTAATCACAGGTTTAGCCCTAGCATATTTTGGTGTCAATGTCAATAGTTTACAAGCGGCAAATATCACCTACAATTTTCAAGGTGTTATAACTTCTGGAAGTCTGAATGGGACTTATTCCGGTTCGGCCAGTTTTGATGATGCGGGGATTACAGGCATAGATTTTGAATCTACCCCCTTGACCAATATTAGTTTTAATCTCCTCGACCATAGCTTTAATCTCGCTTCGGCCGATGCCACTCCCGTGGCTAATTATTTCGATGGAACTTTTATTGGCATCGATTATAGTGTCACCTCTACTAATGCCTTTTTTCCTATCGCTAATTTTGCCCTGACTAGCGGGTTTAACCTCAGTGAAGCGGCTTTTACCTATACTCCTCGCTTGGGTGCTGGAGGACAAGGTAGCCTAACTTTTAGCAAAGTTCCTGAACCTTCTATCGTTATCGGTTTAATTACTTTGGGAGGAATAGGTCTTGTCCTCCGCAAAAGTTCCTAACTAATTTGAGACCTCCTTAGCTAAAAACGCCTACCTCAAACTAATGGGTAGGCGTAGTTTATCGGTTACTCTACCTAAACTTTCTGTAAAACTTTGGCATAGACAAAATCAGCCAACTGTGTACCCGACCAGAAACCGTGGTCACCGTCCCATTGGAAGTGAACCCCCAGATAAACACGGCTGCGACCATTTTCCAAAGCTGCCGAACTAAAACTATTATAGGTGCGTTTAATCCCCTCGGCGTTAGGATCGTCCGTGTCGGCGGTAAAAGTGACGTTATCAGTACCAAAGAAATTACGCATAATCCCGGCGTGGGCTGCCCCAAAAGTGGCATGACCAGAAACATAGGCAGGGAAAGCGGGACTAAAACGCTGACCGGCGGTATTAATTGATAGAGGTTGCCAATTGGGATCAGCTTCGGTTAAAAGATTACCATCTTGATCGGCCAGACGGATCGCTGTTTCCGGTCGCCAGAGATTAATCGGTAGCCGGTACTTAGCATCCCAAGCGACAATAGCGGCATCACCCATGACTAAACCCACTAGGGCAAATAAACGCGCTGTTTCCACTAAGGATAAATTTCGCTGTTGGGCGACAATTTGGGTAATGCGGAACAGATGACCGGGGGGTTTATAGGTTCCATCCACATCATTCGCCCAGAAAAAGGCAATTATAGCCTCTTCAGCAGTACGCACAGGGGAATTGGCCGCCCCTAACAGTTTGACTTCGTTAAACTGGGCCGCATATTCAGGACTACGGAGAAGGTCGATTGTATTAGCATAGTTACCCGGAAAGGGCGGCCGAAATTGACTCCCAGAAGTCATGACAAAGGGAGTCACGTCCGGCCATTGGGGGGCAACCGCATCCCCGGATCCTGTCGGTCGCCAATCCCCCGGCTGATTACCCGGTTTATACAGGGGAGGTTGGCCAGAACCGTCATTCTGACGCAGGGTGAGAATCGAATCGGCCACGGCCTGCCCAAACGTTTTACCTTTGGTATCGGCATCGGACATCTTAACCACGTTTAATCTTTGCAGGGATGTATCCAAAGCAGTATTAAAAGTCATGGTCAGATTGACATAAATCCGGCTAAGAATACGATGGGCCGCATAAACCGCCGCTATTTCAGGAGAAGTACCGGGATCAGGCTTTAACTGTAAATTGCTAGGATAGGGACTGTATAAATTCCCCGAAAGGGCATTAATGGCGTTAAACATCGCCACCTGTAACATCGCCCCCGCCCGGGCAATCGGTGTCGGACCGCCACCAATTTTCCGAATAGTTTCTAAAAAAACGTCATTCCACTCGATAATTACGTTCATATCGTTACCTCCTTCAATATCGCAACTTTGACCTAACAGCCCCAGTCTATTGGATAAATTCAATAGTAACCATGGAAGTTTAGGCTGTTAACAAGAAGTTAAGTGACATAAATCCCACTTTAAAGCCCTGGCAATTTGTCAACTACTTTTTACAAAAATTAACTATTGCAGTTATTAGTTATCAGATTTGACTGTTCAGTTCACTGATGACTGTTTACTGATAACCGAAAAACCTGCCACTTGCCACTTTTCCATAGCGATTTAGTCTGATTGACGATTCGATCGTAAAATAGCAACAGATCAAGAGAGTACAGGTTAAATATGCCGAAATTTGTTGTCTGGGGTAGTTATTGTGAATCAGGCAGCCAGCCAGTCAGAAGTGCGAGAATTAGACGATGGGGGTTCAGTTGTCATTATTCTCAGTTGTAAACATCGAAAAAACGCTTACAGCTGGTTATAATATAAGTCCATCCCCTCTAGATTGATACCCAAAGAGTGAAAAAATGGTAAATAACCAAATTGATTTACGGTGGTGGCTACTGAGCAACTCGGCAAATATTCAATCTTTGTCAATTATTTACAGAATATCGGTAATAGTCACTTTTATTATCTTCATTTTTTTAGCCTTTTGTCCTCTCATATTCCTGAGAACTCCCACGAGTAAGATTCAGAAATTTTTATGGTCAAATCTAATATTTATTACATCTTTAGTGACTTTTATTTTAGCAGCACGCTGGCCGGGTTTCTTGCCCCCAATGCTAAACCCCGATGAGGCACTATTTACAGCAGGTGCAATCAAACTGTTGAAAGATCCAGTTTTCTGGCGTGCGATAGATACAGGTTCATCCGGACCGCTCAATGTTTATCCTCTGACTCTACCAGCTTTTTTCGGGTTCAGAATTGAATATGCTAGTAGTCGCATGATCGGCTTAATCATGATCATTGCTGCTATTGTTTGTCTTTATTATGCTTTATCCACTCTCTACGATAAGAGCCTTTCTCGTCTAGCAATAGTTCCCGTTGTTACCACTGTCGCCTTAATGACATTTTTTGACTATGTGCATTATACAAGTGAACATTTTTCGGTTGCCATATTAAGTGTGGCTTTGTTAATCGTTTGTAAATATTATGCTGGTAATTTATCTAATCCTAATCGCCTGATATTTGCCTTGGGTTTTATCCTGGGACTTACTCCCTTTGCCAAAATGCAGTCAGTTCCTATAGCTTTCTCAATTGCTTGTATATTTTTGCACATACTCTGGCTAAAAAGCAGAGCGAGAGGTCAATTCATCAGGAGTCTTGCTGCTTTCTTTCTTGGGGGAATCTTGTTCTCGGCTTTAGTTATACTATATCTAACAATTTTCTCAATCTATGATGCTTTCTGGAAATCTTATATACAACAAAATTTATTGATTTATTCTACCCATGGTTTGATGGGAAACGTAAATCAACTAAGCTTTTTCGGAAAAATCAACATATTTCTTCGGATGTTAATAAGAGTGCCAGATACAAGGATATTATTTTCATTAACAGCAATTGTCTTGATATTAGGAGTCCCATTTCTAATAATCAAGCGTTTTTTCTTAAGCATAAATCAAGAAAAGTCTAACACATTTTGTTCTGTCTATTACAGTTTATTTATTTTGGTTGCATCGAGTTACTCAGTTATTAGACCAGGGAACGGATTTTATCACTATTTGCTGTTTCTAATCATACCTAGTGGATTTCTCATCGGCGTTTTTATGGGTGAACTAGCAAAAGTCTTACAGGTGTCAAAATTAACTCGTTCAAACTTAAGGTTTTCTCTTTTAACAGGTGTCATTTTTATTACAGTTGCTAGTAGTTTTTTAGAAGTTGCCAGAACGATAAAATCAGATAATGTTTACCTTAATAATCGCAGAAGATTTGCTAGAAATTATCTTAGTCCGATTGCTAAAACTATTCTCAAGTATGCTTCTCCTGGTGAATCTATGGCTGTCTGGGGATGGGCATCAGAGCTATATGTTGACACGGGACTGGTAACAGCGACAATAGATAGTGTTTCCCTTTGGCAAATCCTACCAGGTTCACTGCAAGAATATTTTCTGAAAAGATACGCAGAAGATCTGGTTAATTCTAATGCTAAGTTATTTGTTGATGCTGTGGCTCCAAGAATGTTTTTCTTTGCCGATAGAAAAACTCAGGGACACGAGGTTTTTCCTGAAATTGCTAGGGTTATCAAGGAAAATTATCGGCTAGTTGATGAAGTTCAAGGAGTTCGTATTTATCTTAAAAAATAATCCTACGCCGCCTTTTTCCTGATTTGAGAACCCAGTAAACGATCCGAATAAGTTTGTAAATCATCACCCCAACCATCTCGATTCTACAGTATCTGTGTACTTCACCCACTTTTCCATAGCGATTTAGTCTGATTGACGATTCGATCGTAAAATAGCAACAGATCAAGAGAGTACAGGTTAAATATGCCGAAATTTGTTGTCTGGGGTAGTTATTGTGAACAAGTTTTTGGAATTTATCAGGCAGCCAGCGAGTCAGAAGTGCGAGAATTAATCGAAGCGGATCCCTACTGGCAAAATGGCATCTGGACAGAATACCAAGTCAAGGAATGGATTCAAGCCATCTAAGGGGGCTATCAGCTATATTTTTCTATAAGGGTATCTTGATAAAATTTTCCAACTACGCAACTAATCAAACTCATCTCCGGTCAAGTCTGAGGATATTGTCAAGGATAAACCGGAGTTATCCCTTATCGATTCAAGCTGACAGCTGATAGCTTGCCCACTTTTTGCTTATTGCCATGGTTTACATCAAAAAGGTCGAACTCTCACACTTCAAATCCTTCGGGGGAACAACTCCCATACCCTTTTTACCGGGGTTTACGGTGGTTTCTGGTCCAAATGGTTCAGGAAAGTCGAATATCCTCGACGCATTGCTATTTTGCTTGGGATTAGCTACTTCCAAGGGAATGCGGGCCGAAAGATTACCGGATTTAGTCAATCATAGCTATAACAGTCAACGTCATAGCTCGGAAGCGAGTGTTTCGGTGACTTTTGATATTGCCGATATTCCCGACGCAACCGATAGGGATTGGACGGTTTCCAGGCGCTTAAAAGTGGCTAAGGGTGGCAGCTATACTTCTACCTACTATATCAATGGGGAAACCTGTACGGTTAGTGAACTTCACGACCAATTAAACCGTTTACGCATCTATCCCGAAGGGTACAACGTGGTGTTACAGGGGGACGTAACCCGAATTATCAGCATGAATGCCAAGGAAAGACGGGAAATTATCGACGAATTGGCAGGAGTAGCCGAATTTGACCGCAAAATTGAGAAAACTAAGGAGAATATCGATTCGGTTAAAGAAAGGGAAGAACGCTGCCAAATTATTGCCACAGAATTGCAAAAATCTCTGGAGAAATTAGCACTCGATCGTATTAAAGCCGAAAAATACCAAAAACTCAAGGCCCAAGTCCAAGAAAAACAACAATGGGAAATTGTCCTCCATTGGCAAAATCTCCAGCAGCGCTGCCAGCAAGTACAAGGACAAATTCAAGCTGGGGAAAAGGAAAAACAGGTTTTAACCGAGACTATCGCTAATTTATCCGAACAAATCGCCCAAAATAGTCAAGAATTAGAGAAACTCAATCAACAGGTCAAAGCTTTTGGGGAAGATGAACACCTGTCCCTAACTTCCCGATTAGCGAGTCAACAGGCCAAACGACAACAACAGCAACAACGACAAAAAGAGTTAGAAAACCTCGAAAAAGAATCTCAGGCACAGAAAACCAGACTTTTAGAGGAAATTAATCGCTATAATCTCGAATTAAACCAGATTACTGCTGAAAAAAGCCGTTTAGAAACTGAAATTTTACCCAATCTCCTACGGACAACCCAAACCGCAAGGGAAACCCTAGAAACCCATCGTCTGCAAGCAAGTAGTCTCGCGGAAGCGTCAGAAGCTTGGGTAAAAGAACAAAGCGACCTTTCCCGCAATATTACCCGTCTTCAGGAACAATTAAACCCCTACCGTAGCCAACGGGCCCAATTGACCGAAAGATGTGATCGATTGCAAACTAATATAGTAGAAGCTGGTCAACGTCTGCAAGAATTAGAGCAAGTTATTAGCACAAAAAACGAAGAAAGTCAAGAAATATTACAAAAAATTAATCAATCGGCACCCGATATCCAAAATTTAGCCCAAAAACTCACCCTTGCTGAACAAAATCACGTCATCAGTCAGGACACCCAAAAACGTCTGCTCAAGGAACAACGGGACAAACAGAGGGAATTAGATAAACTGGAAGCGACCAAGCAAGCGCAACAGGAGGCCCAGGGAACCTATGCCACTCAAATATTATTACAGTCAGATTTGCCCGGAATCTGCGGATTAGTGGCACAATTGGGCGAAGTCGAGGAACGTTATCAAATTGCTCTTGAAATCGCCGCAGGAGGTCGTTTAGGTCATGTAGTCGTTCAAGATGATAGCGTTGCGGCCGCTGGAATTGCCTTACTAAAACAGCGTCGCATCGGTCGGGCCACTTTTTTACCCCTGAATAAAATTCGTCCCCCCCGTCCCCAAGATATTTCCTCTGTGCGTCATGCGCGGGGTTATCTGGATTTAGCGGTGAATTTGGTTAAGTTTCAACCCCAGTATCGGGAGGTTTTTAACTATATTTTTGGCAGTACGGTGGTTTTTGAGGATGTAGACTCTGCCCGTTATTATATCAATCAATATCGCATCGTTACTTTGGATGGCGAGTTATTAGAGATGACTGGCGCTATGACCGGAGGCAGCCAACCGACGCAATCGGGGCTGCGTTTTGGTAAAATTTCTGCCAAGGAGTCTAGTGAAGCGGAATCTCTACGGGAAAGATTAGCAGAAATCGATCGCATTCTGACCCGCAACGAAGAAAAAATCACCCAAGTTAATCATCTTATCAGTCAGTTAACCCAACAGTTAACCGAAAGCCGTCAAAGTCATCGGGAAAATCAATTATCTCTACAACAATTAAGCAAAGATTTACAACGTTTAACCACAGAAAAAGAGGATTTAACCCGTCAATTATCGGGACAGCAAGAGGAAATTACTATTTCTCGTCAACGGTTAGAGGTATTAACCAGAGAAATTCCTGAGTTAGAGTTATTTTTACAGCAAGAACAGGAGAAATTAACTGCTTTAGAGGCCAATCATACCCATAGTGAATGGCAACAGGTACAGGGAATAATTCGCGCTCAAGAATTGCAGTTACAAACCCAAGAAAATCACCTCGCGACAGTCCGCGGACAGTTAAAAGACCTACAAAATCAACAGATCAGACTAGAGGAAAAAAGTCAAGAGTCTGCGGATAGAATTACCGAGATTGAGAAAATAATCACCGATGCAGTTAATCAGAGAAATATCGGTAATCTGGAGATAGAAAAACTTGATCGCCATATTTTAGAAATCAATCAAGCTTTACAGCAATTATCGCAACAACTAGGGGAAACCAAGCAAAAAAGAGACCAATTAGAGACAGTTTTACGACAACAACAAAACCAACAACAACAGGCCATCTGGCAATCGGAAAAGTTAGTCAACAATCAAGAGGAAAGACAAGCATTACTAACCACTTTACAGACAGAAATTAGTCAACTAGAAAGCGACTTACCCAATCCCTTGCCCGAAATTCCTGAAAGCGATCGAGATTTCGAGAAAATCCAAAGCGATATTCGGCAGTTACAAAAGAAATTAGAAGCTTTAGAACCTGTGAATATGTTAGCTTTAGAAGAACACCAAAAAACTAAAGAGAGATTAGATGAACTATCAGAAAAACTGCAAACTCTAGAAGGAGAAAGAACCGAACTACTTTTACGCATAGAAAACTTTACTACCCTCAGATTTAATGCTTTTCAGGAAGCATTTACTGCCGTTAACGAAAACTTTAAGAATATATTTGCCACCCTGTCCGACGGTGATGGTTACTTACAATTAGAAGACGAAAATGACCCCTTTAATGGTGGCTTAAATCTGGTAGCCCATCCGAAAGGAAAACCCGTACAGCGATTAAGTTCTATGTCTGGAGGTGAGAAATCTTTAACCGCTTTAAGCTTTATTTTTTCCCTACAAAGATATCGTCCTTCTCCCTTTTATGCCTTTGATGAAGTGGATATGTTTTTAGATGGGGCTAATGTAGAAAAATTGGCTAAAATGATCCAAAAACAAGCACAACAAGCGCAGTTTATTGTCGTTAGTTTGCGTCGGCCGATGATTGAAGCATCGGAAAGAACCATCGGTGTCACCCAAGCGCGGGGAACCCATACACAAGTATTAGGAATTAAAGTTTAACCTAATACCAAATCCGGTTATTAAAAACTGATTATTTATTTCCCCTTTTGCCTCTTGCCTATCCTGATATGTTACCTATACTCAACGGATTTAGTATAAGATACATTCCTCCTAGCGAGGGGATGGAACGAACCACAAAGACACAAAGGACACAAAGATTGATCGATCATATAGTAAGTTAAACTTATCACACAGAACCTAGAACAGCCACGGATTTAGTATAAACCCCTCTCCCAAAACAGGAAAAGGGGATAAATGCAAGGATTGTTAAGCTCTTGCTTTTAACCAATCGCTAATAGCGGGGGGTAAATCCCGTTGCACTTTGCCACTGACATACATTCCGATATGTCCGACGGGGAAAGCACAAGCGGTATAGTCAGAAGTACCGATATAATTCCCTAAAGCGAGGGAAGAAGCGGGAGGGACAAGGTGATCTTTATCCGCATAAAGATTGAGAATTGGCATAGTCAGATTGTGTAAATCTACCCGTTTATCTCCTAACATCACTTCCCCTTTAATCAGTTTATTTTGCTGATAGAAATCCTTGAGAAACTGTCGATAGGATTCTCCTGCTTGGTCGGGACTATCAAAAATCCATTTTTCCATACGCAGAAAATTAACTAATTTCGATTCGTCTTCCATGATGTCAGGAAAATCGAGGTATTTCTGATAACCTAACTGTAAAGGTTTCAATTCCAGAAACTCTAAGTTGAGAAAATCTCCCGGAATATTACCCATGGTATCTACCATTAAATCGATGTCTAATGCTTCGGAACCCAAGGAACATCCCCCGCGCATATTTAAGAGGGTTTCGGTTTGATAAAAGTCCACCGGTGTCACCATTGTCACCAGATTTTTTACCTTATCGGGATAGAGGGAACTATAGCATAAACTAAAGGTTCCCCCCTGACAGATTCCTAATAGATTAATTTTGTCGAGATGATGACTTTGACGAATAAAATCGACGCAATTATCCACATAACCATTGATATAATCATCAAGGGTTAACCAGCGATCGCTTCTGGTGGGATATCCCCAATCAATTAAGTAGATATCTAAGCCTAATTTCAGCAGATTGGCTACTAAAGAACGCCCTTCCTGTAAATCTACCATATAGGGACGATTGACCAAAGCATAAACCATCAACAAGGGAATCTCGAAGGGTTTTTCAACCACGGGTTTAAAGTGGTAGAGAATGATTTTATCTTCCCGATAAACTGCTTCTTTTTCTGAGACTCCACACTCAATATCTTCTTCTTTAACTCGTTTGAGATTGTCTAACCCTTTGAGATTTTTCTGAGTTAATTCTAGATAATCTTGGGTAAAGTCTTCCAGTTTCACTTGCGTCAAAAATGGCCACATAATTTAATTCTCCTAGGGAAGTGGGGATTTTTCAGTGAGCAGTGAACAGTAATCAGTAATCAGTGAAAAGAAAGTTCCGAAGTTTTCACCTAACACTATATACTGAAAACTGCAATCCGATAACTGATAACTGATAACTGATAACTGATAACTGATTGTCAAGCATAATTAACTAATTGTTACTTTCTGATGCTGGTTTTTCTCCTAAAGCTTTTTTGAGACTTTTTACCTCTTTGCGTAATTCATAGATAGTCCGATGAATTTCATCGACTTCGCTGCGGGTAGGCAAATTCATTGAGCGCAGGTAAATTTCCATTAAATCCTGCTGTTTGAGACGATAATCATTGAGGGAATTAATAAATTTTCCCCGTACTTTTAGGTTTTCTGGTTGACAAAAAGCCTTTTCAAAAATATCATCAGCGACGACACTCCACACATCTTGAAATTCTCGCCAATCCTTGACAGGTTGACCTTTTTCTGCTAGGAAAACTAATTTTTTAGTTAAAGCTTCAAAGGATTTAACCTGAATATCAGCCAGCACAATTTGATAGTTAATACTAGCTTGATAAAGAACGCGCCAAGTTTCAAAACTATCGAGTAATTTGCGGTTAAATTCTCGGGGCAATCCCAATAAAGGCATCTGTAACCATTGACCAAAAGTCTCATCATAAAACTTCTGCCAATAGATATTATTGAGTTCGATCAAAGAAGAAGTGTTACCCAACCAAGCTTTGGTTATTGTGTCATTTGAAAACACCAAAGGATCGAACCATAAATGATTGAGACTTTGCAATTGTTGCAGGTAAATTGTCCATAGTTGACTGACATCTTGACTACTTTGGGAAGTGGTGGCAGTAAAACTATTCAGTTGACCGCGCATCTGTTGGGTATAATTATTTAAAATTGTTTGCCAGTCTTCTCCTGTTTGCATTTTCGGAAAGATACTTTCCCAAGCTTCCATCGATAATTTTAGGAATTTGATCAATAAATCCCGATTATCAAAATAGCGCTGGGTTGCCTCTTGCAATTCTGGTTTAATATTGCCCATAGGAGTCGGTATCGCCCCCATCATATCAAACCAACTTGACCACATTTTTGCTCCGGTTTCTGTCCAAAGATTGACGTAATCCGCAGCCATTTCACTCCAAGCTTGTGTCGGTTTATCCATTATTTTTGCCCTTTTCCTTTAACTCTAATTTCTCTAGTTTACTAACCCACCATACACCCGATAACTAATAACTGATAAGTCATATTTTTCCAGACTTGGCAATTTTTGCTAGTAATCTTAACGCTTCATTGACTGAGGCTGAATCTTGAAAAATTTCCGCCACATCCGGATCGAGAATTATCACATTACTAGCCTGTCGATAAGCTTGATAATATTTGCCACGAATACCACTGGAAAAGTCATATTCAGTTCGCATCTCGTCATTAACCGTTTCTTCAGACTCCTGATTCATAATTTTTTCTCTCCTGTTTACTAGCTAAACGGGTGCTAATTAAGCGAATCTCATTTTCTCTTTCTGTATGGGATATGACTAACAGCTTTTGTGATTTTGACTGTCCTATCGTCAGAAAACGAAACTCACCCACTGAATGATCGGGATCGAAAATCGTCACGGCCAATGGGTCCCCAAATACGGTCACTGCTTCTTCAAAAGATATACTATGTTTTTTAATGTTGTTATTTGCCTTGTCTTGATCCCATTGAAATTTCATAGATTTATGCTACTATCAAGCAACTTAGCAGGGACAATAACAAACACATTTTCCATCTTTGAATTAGATAACTGATAACTGATAACTGATAACTGATAACTTACCCACTGATAACTTACCCACTGATAACTGATAACTGATAACTTACCCACTGATAACTGATAACTGATAACTGATAACTGATAACTGATAACTGATTAGGTGTGATGGGCCCCATTAACTCTGAGGACTTCTCCAGAGACATAACTGCTGGCAACAGGAGAGAGTAAATAAGCAGTTGCCCAGGCGATATCTGCGGGTTCACCGAAGCGACGACAGGGAATTTCGGCAGTGATTTTATCGCGAACTTTATCGGGAATCGCTAAAGTCATTTCCGTGTTAATAAACCCTGGTGCGATCGCATTGGCGCGAATATTATAACGGGCAGCTTCTCGCGCCAAGGATTTGACTAAACCGATAACTGCCGCTTTTGTGGCCGCGTAATTAGTTTGGCCGGCATTACCGCGATCACCAGAAATAGAACTAATACAAACGATCGATCCCGCTTGTCGTTCGTACATTCCCTCAATAAACGGTTTAATCGTGTGATTAACCCCTTTTAAGTTGACATTAATCACCAAATCCCAATCTAGCGGCGTTAATTTAGGGAAAAAGTTATCTCTGGTAATCCCCGCGTTAGCGACGATACCGTAAACCGGTCCCAATTCCGCTTCAATTTGTTGAGCTGCCGCCTCCATGGATTCCAACTTAGTCACGTCGGCGACAATGCCTAAACCCTGGGGATTATCGGCGACTAAATCCGTGTAGGCCACCTTGGCCCCCAAATCTATCAAAAGAGAGACAATAGCCGCCCCAAGGCCTCGATTTCCGCCCGTAACGACGATAACTTTTTCCTCTAGTCCCAGAGATACCATAGCTTTTTCCTCCTAAACTCTTTCAATTGCGATCGCTGTTCCGCCACCGGTCCCATGACAGATGGCCCCCATACCGAGGGTTTTATCCTGTACTTTCAACGCGTTAATTAACGTCACCAGAATCCGCGCTCCGGAAGCACCGATGGGATGACCTAATGCGATCGCACCACCGTGAACGTTTTGTTTTTCCCTTGCTAACCCCAGATCCATCTCAAACAGGAGATTATTTAAAGCAAAAGCTTCGTTATTTTCCACTAAATCGAAATCTTCGATCGTTTTATCTAGGGATGCCAGTAATTTTTTCACCGCGAGGACGGGAAATTCTGGAAAGCGATCGGTTTTTCCAGCACCCACAGCACCGCCAAGGATTTTGGCAATTGGTTTTAAACCGTACTGATCCACAGCTTTTTGACTGGCTAAAAGGATAGCGGCGGCCCCATCGGAAATCTGACTACTATTCCCCGCGGTTAAAACTCCCGACGGATTAAAAGCCGGCCGCAGTTTTCCTAAACCTTCCGGGGTACTATCGGAACGAATACCCTCATCTTGAGCGATAATTGTGGAACCTTTCTTAGATTTAAGCTCAATTGGCACGATTTCACCGTTAAACCAGCCTTTTTCTGTGGCTGTGGCCGCTCTTTGGTGGGATAAAGCGGCAATTTCATCTAATGCTTGCCGAGAGACACCGCGATCGAGACAGAGGCGATCGACTTGGGAACCCATGCCCTCAGTCGTGGTAGCATCGGTTAAGCCATCGTGGAGTAATAGGTCGGTTAATTGTTCCGGCGCCCCCATGAGGAATTTATAACCCCACCGGGCCCGATGGGAGAGAAAAAAGCCGGTTTGGGACATGGATTCAATACCACCAGCGAGGATGAGATCCGCTTCTCCAGCGCGAATTGAGGTGGCAGCGTTACTAACGGCAATCATTCCCGAAGAACAAACCATATCCACCCGATATCCGTCCACGCTTACGGGAATTCCTGCTTTAATCGCCGCTTGTCGGGGAATTAACTGACCATGACCTGATCCCAAAACATTGCCGAAAATGTACAAATCTAGGGCTTCTGGGGGCAAATTAGCGATTTCTATGGCGGATTTCATCACTGTTGCCCCTAAATCGGCCGGGGATAATCCGATTAATCCCCCACCAAAACGACCAATTGGAGTCCGGACAGCGGCCACGATATAAACTTCTTGCATAGACTTCTCTCTATTGGGAAGCGAAGATACTAGATAGAATTTACTTAAGAATATCGAGTCCGAAAAGATCAAAATCCCAATTGACTGTCATTGGTTAAAAGTTCCTGGCCCCGATGTCTTGAGTTTTTGTCTATCTACCCTCGATCTTGCAACAGAATTTCTGTGTCAGAAGATATATTCATTAGAATTTAACTTTTCTGGTAGCAATCCCCTTTTTTATGGATTTAGTCAAGCGCCTAGTTTTTATCGGTGGTGGCCATAGTCATGCGATCGCTCTTCGTCTTTGGGGGCAATCACCCCTAAAAAACGTTCAATTAACTTTAATTACCGATGTCACCCATACCCCCTATTCGGGAATGTTACCCGGCCACATCGCCGGTTTTTATGATTTTGCCGAGACTCATATCGATTTACCTTCTCTAGCTAGGTATTCTCAAGCACAATTCTGTTTAGCTAAGGCTAGTAGCATAAATACAGAAAAATGTCAAGTAATTTGTAATAATTCTTTACAGATTCCCTTTGATTATCTCTCGATCGATATCGGCAGTATCCCAGCAGTGGATAATGTTATCGGTGCTAAAGAGTACGCTATTCCCGCCAAACCAGTACCGATTTTTCGGCAAGGATGGCAAGAAATCCTCAAAAAAGCGGTTAGTAACCCCAATAATACTTTAAATATCGTCATTGTTGGTGGAGGCGCAGGCGGAGTTGAATTGGCTTTAAATATGCAGTCCCGTTTGGCCAAAATTCTCAACTCTAGCAGTAATTTGAATTTATCTCTAATTCATCGAGGAAAAAAACTCCTACCAGCCCATAATAATTGGGTCGGTCAACGTTTAGAGAATATTTGTCAACAAAGGGGAATTAGATTATATTTATCAACGGATGTGACGGCAGTGCAAGCAGATCAGATTATCTGTTCATCGGGGTTAGTTTTGCCCGTAGATTATACAATTTGGGTAACGGCTGCCTCGGCCCCTAGTTGGATTAAAGCGTCGGGATTACTGACAGATGAAAAAGGGTTTATTTTAGTGAATAATTATCTGCAATCTCTTTCCCATCCCCATATTTTTGCCGTGGGAGATATTGCCACGATTCCAGATTATCCCCGTCCGAAAGCGGGAGTTTTTGCCGTCCGACAAGGTAAACCCCTGTTCGATAATTTAGTCAGAATTCTGCAAAATCAGCCACTAAAACCCTATTTTCCCCAGAAAAATTATCTGAGTTTAATCGGGACAGGAGACCAACAAGCGATCGCATCTTGGGGCGGTTTTGGCTGGCAATCACCGTTATTATGGTTATGGAAAGATCGGATCGATCGAGCTTTTATGAGACAATTTGAACAGAAATGATGAGTTGCTTTGTCATAGGATTGAATGGCAGTTTAAGTCGGTTGGGAGGTGTGAGAAGCATGACTTAAAGTTGTTGTCTAAATGTCCAAATCGTGAGAAAAAGTTTAAGATTGCTGCTTTGTGGGAGTTTGAAGAATTTGAAGGCGCAGTTTGCGATCGCTGTTTTCTCTCTTTTGCTGAGATGAGAAACTGCAAACATCGAAAGAATCTTAAAAAATTTGGCTCTAAGGGAAAAATAAATAGCAATATAGCTCTAATATAGATTTAGAGCCAAGAGGATATTTATGCTTAATTTTAACATAGAAGACTATTTAACGGATACAAAATTAATTAAAATGTCGATTTACTATGCAATGAATAGTAGGCTTAATGACGATCAATTTTGTAATTTTTTTGAACTAAGTATCAATTGTAAAAATCAAAATAAAATCAACCCTTTAGTTGAATATATTAAAAATATCTACTCTTTAAAACAACCTTATATACCAGATGAGTCATTTGCTTATGCTTTTCCCAAAGAAGATTTCTTTATTAGAAGATGTGTATATTTGCCTTTCAAAGAATATGCAATTAGATATCATTTGATTAATGTCCTTTCCTTGGCAGTTGAAAATTCTTTTATTAAAACAAGCTATGCTAACCGAACTCAACGATCACTCAGTGGATTTATCCATTTGTTTAAACCTTATGATCGTCAATATAAAGAATTCATCCAATGGGGGGAAAATCTTATTAAAGAATTTAAAAAAGAGCAGAGAGAGTCTTATTTATTAAACGCCGATATAACATCATTTTATGATAGTGTATCACCTAATTACTTAATCAATAATCTTTTTGATTTAACAGGGAGTATTCTACCTCAAAAATATAAACCGTTGTTGCAGAAAATATTGCAGCCAGAAATTGAATTTTACTCAGTTGCTGATAAATTATTAAAGTTAGAAAAAAAGAACAAGGACTTTTAGTAGGTAATGGAACTGATGGCTATTTGGCAAATATTTTACTAAGTAAAATAGATGAATTGATGATTGCTTATGGCTTTCATTATGCTCGATACGTTGATGATATTAAAATTATTACTAATACTAAAGATGAAGTAATCAAAGCGGTTAATATTTTGCAAGAAGAACTACATAGGATAGGACTAAACTTAAACTCGGCAAAAACGGAAATTATACATAATCCTAAATATGTCAAAGATTTTTTTAGAAAAGATCATCAAATAGCTTATGGTAATGAACTTATAAATGAGGAACATTGGGAAGATAATCAGAAAACAGAAAAAGATGAAGATTTTGACATAAATACTATTAATCTTACAGCCAACCTTCAAGAAAAAGATTGTCATCGAATAACTAATTATTTATTTTATTTAAAAAATGATCATGATGACGATGAAAACTTGGTTATACAATTAATCAATAAAATCCCAGAAATAATTTGTAAGTACCCAAAAACAATCAAAAAAAATACTTGGACTGTTGTTGAATTTATTACCTTTGGATTTCCTAATAACATAATATTTTCCGCATACAAAGCAATGAATGATATTTTTAAGAATCAAAATATCATGGATTATGCCAGAACAAGATTAATTCATCATTTAGTAAAACCTCGAAAAAAAGATCCGCCATATATTCTCATGATGATTAAAAATCATGAAAGATTGCGTGAAAAACTAATTGCTCAATTTCAAACCTTTCTTTCTACAAAATCCATTGACTTAAATCTCAACGCATTGTACGCATTATGGATCTTATCTCATCAAGATAATGGCCAGACTTTTGATGAAAATTTATTTCGTAAAAATGTAGAAAATTATTTACCTCGACCAATTTCTCATACTATTTCAAGGGTTTTGTCATCAATTTTTTCCCATAAAGATAATTTCAACTTTTGTGATTACTTTGATTTTACTGAGCTATCGAATAATAGTGAGAGTGAAGGATTAGAATAGTGAGAGTGAAGGATTAGATGACTTGATGACTTTTACAAATTTTAAAATATATCGGCAATATCAATTATATCTGAAGACATATCTTTTCTTAAAAAGATGTATAAAATACTACAAGCTCTTGAGCGACCAATATATCTTAATCTTCTTAAGCGAATGGTCTCAGAAATGGGTTCTGGTTCTAATTCCACTAATAAAATTATATGATTTTCTAAGCCTTGAAAATCGTAAATAGTTGACCAAGTAATTGTTTGTGGATGAAGAGGACTAGCGAGAGAGAATCGCTTAAATTTGAAAGTAGAAATTTTTGATGCTATCGAGTCAAGAAAGTTTTGACTTGGTTGTTTAGAAAAGAGGATTGTTATGTGTTTAGGTAAAACCTTTTCATCCTTTATTAATGCCAAAATATTGCTTTTTATGGCTTTAATTAAGTCTTCATCAGTTATGTAATAATCTGTGATGACTTCCTTAAATTGTCTGACGGGCTTTTTTACTTTATAGGTTGGACTAATATATTCTTCGTAAGAATCAAAAATATTAATTGTGTTTCTGATTACTTTTTGCAGGGTATAATTAAAGGGTTTAAATATCTCTTGTATATAATTTTCATTAGTTTTTTGAGAATCATCTTTAAAAATTAAAATTGATAGATTAAACATTTGACTAGCATAGTCAGCTATTTTTCTCAAAAAATCACCATCTAATTGTTGTGCCTCATCAATAATAATTCTGACTTCTTCTAAATTTTCTTTATTTTCTAAAACTTTTTGTAATAAACTAAGTTCTTTAAGCGTAAATATCTTTAAAAGATCATTATTAATTGCAACATTAAGCGAAATTTCCTTATAGATATAATCTTTTGAATCCTGAGAATTAGTAATGAATAAAACCAATCTATCAGATTGAATATCTGAAATAGCTTGTGAGATTGCGAGTTGAGTTTTTCCTGTTCCCGCAGGTCCATCAATAAGGATTGGAGTTTTAACTTTATAAAAACCATCTAAAATTTCTTCTTGCTCTTTAGTCAGCTTAATTATAGTTTGTTTCTCATCTTCTAGTTTTGCACTGAGGGATTTTCTAAATTCTGAATTACGGGTAATTAAAGTTTTAATTTCTTCTACTATATTTTTACCAAGATGTTTATGACTATTATTACTATAATGACTATATATTTCGTTGATTTTCTCACCTAGATTTTTCAGATCATCTCTAAATAAAGTAACTTCTCTTTCCATAAAGGGAGCTAAATTTCTCTCTAAAATATCAATATGAGGAAAACAAATTGCATATCCACAAGTTATCCAATGATTTGTCAAACTAGGTAGTTTACTTTTTAGGAATAACGGCAAATTATTTGAGTTAGCTAATTGTTTTTTGTAGGGATTTTGATAAGAAATATTATCTCCCGATTTCCACTTATCATGTTCCCCGTCGTAAGAAAATCGAGTTCCTCCCTTGACTTCAATAATCAATAGACCTTTCTGGGGATGAACTAACAAGAAATCCGTTTCTCTTTCAGTTCTAGCTCCATATTTATTCTTAAAAATCCAGTATCTGTCTTGAAAAATGTAAAAATCATCGTCAAGTTGAGATAGTAAATGATATACGTCTGATTCTCCCCGTAAATCAGGATTAGAAGGCGCATCTGGGGGAAACATTTTAGCCATAATTGATATTACCCATAATTGAAAACGAGTGATCACACAGTGTGCCTTCGGCAACGCAACTCTCTAAATCCTAACTTACCAAAAAATGCCTCATACTTATCATGACTTCCAATAAAATAAGGAAGTAAAGCGATAAATCAACAAAATTCTATGGTCATCAATCTCAATATCCCGCCCTCCCAACCATCAGCTAATCTAAAGGTAAAAAGGGAGCATCCCAATTTTGCAATAAGTATAAATGCTTAGAGACTAAAAACGTTAGCTAAGGCAAAATAAAGAGAAACAATTAAACGGTAGAATCATGAATACAGACCAAAAAGAACAACTAGATCAACATTTAAAAGCCATTGCTCAAATTCTAGTCGATAATACCCCAGAAGAACAACTACGTAGCTTTGAGGGCATTGAAACCGCCCTGCGAGACCATTGGCTGACTACATTGGGTCCTGCCATAGGCAATTTTTTTTTGAATCAGCAACAGGAACCCAAGCAGGGCGAACCAAAAGCGTAAGCAGTATCATAGGGAAAGTCAAGATAAGCGAGAAACAAGCCGATAAACTAGGATTAAGCAAGAATAATCGATTAAGTCCCATGCTGGAGAAATGTTGCTTAGGAGCAGTGGCTAAAGTCTCTTTTGAAGATGCGGAAAAAGCTCTCAAAATGGCGACAGGAATGGCAGTTTCAGGCAGTAGTCAACAGAGGCTTGTAAGTACCTAAGCAAAATTAATTACACATATCTAACCCCCTCTTGCCTTTTGCCTCTTGCCTTTTGCCTATCTTTACTAGGAAATTAATTTTGCACGACTACTTACAAAGATATAAATTTGAGGAAGCAGAAGCAAAGAGTCCGGTAGAAGCATTGAGTGTGGATGGGGGAAAAGTCAGAATCAGAACGCCCAAAGGACAACCGAGTCAAGGTCGAGATTACAAAGCAGTAAGTCTGCATGGTCAAGAATGTGCGGGATTTTTTCAGCAAAATGAAGAATTACTGGAATGGGTGAACCGTCAGCCCTTAACAGAGGTAGTCACCTGTTTAGGAGATGGTCATGATGGGGTGTGGAATCTGATGGAGAAAATCGGTGTTAAAAGGAGAGAAATATTGGATTGGTATCATTTAGTAGAGAATATGAATAAAATAGGCGGGTCAAACCAGCGTCTGAATAGAATCAAAGAGAATTTATGGAAAGGAGAGGTGAAAAGAGTTTTAGAGGAATTAGAGGGATGCAAAAAGAAACAGGCTATAAATTTCACCAAATATGTCGATAAACATCGAGAAAGAATACCCAATTACGAACTCTATCAATCACAAGGGATTTGCATCGGTTCTGGAAGTGTAGAGTCAAAGATTAAGCAAATAGGTGCAAGAATGAAAATTGTGGGAGCACAATGGAAAGCAGAGAATGTTCCTCAGTATTTGAAGCTACGTTGTGCTTATCTCAACGGCGATATTGCCTGAGTATTTTTACTCATTGCAAAACTGGGATGCTCCCCAAATTTAAAGTCGTGCGCTAAAACCCGACAATAAGCCGATAGGTCGTATTTATCCGCACCCTTGTTATCCATCCAATACCTTAGGCATTTATTACGGATGAATTGAGCGGTGCGAATAGCATCGTCTATAGCTTGATATTGTTTTGTTTTAGCCTCAACTTTAAATTCTAGAACAAACATTTAAGCTAGGCTTGAAAGTATAAACCTAGTTTAGCACACTTAAGACTAAATTGACAACCTATCATTGAAAAACGGGAGCATCTCACCTTTGCAATAAGCATAAATACTTAGTAGAAAAATAGACTTTTCGAGGGTAATTCTTGTTTTAATTCTCCATGTACGCGGTCTTTAAAAGCCTCTATTTCATTCCAAGACACGATTAAGAGTGGCTTTTAAGCTAAGTATAATTACTCATCGCGTAAGTGAGATGCTCCC
>VYKP01000069.1_pt1 | contig 25345 bp, 24 predicted proteins | sample 5114551 | NCBI WGS metagenome assembly VYKP01 (sample SAMN12291777, study PRJNA351875) | freshwater metagenome | isolation source: freshwater lake | place: USA: Michigan, Baseline Lake | collected 2013-08-09
TTGGGTTTCCGTTAAATCTTTTTCATTTTTTAACAAGCTATATTTACTTCGCTTTAAAACTTCTAGCTTCGCTTCTTTTTCCGCTTTCTGTTTTTTATTTTTCTGCGCTTCTACCGCTCTTTTTTCTGCTCTTCTCTGTTCGTCTAACTGGCTCTTTGGTTTGTGTTATGCAATGGACGGGGGATTATAAGGGATGGAACCCTTATATAGAAAGGCATTTGGCGATTTTTGTCAATCGCTTTTGATCTAGAGCGAACTAATCAATTAAGTCTCTTGCCAGATAAAGATTTAGTCAATTTATCCCCCCTATCGAACCATACCAAGTAACGAAGAACCGGAGAAGCGTTGCTAGACTTTAATATTCAATCTGACTTAATCAATTGGCTTAATCAAGCATAAAATATTCAGGAAATGCCATTTAAAACTCCTTTAATTGTTTCCTTGAAATATCGGAAAATTGAGAACTTTATTGAATAGGGCAAGGTCTTAGAAATTAACTACACCATCTCCAGGAAAATCTGGCTTTGCTGATTTGAATTCTGAATCTTCTTGGGTGAGATTTTTAAAACCTAGACCAAAACTAACTTTTCGATAGGACACACATTTGGCATTTATAGCTTGATTCAAAAACGCCGAATAAGCTTATACTACTCCTAATCACTTCTCATCTCTTGACAATGACCTTAAAAACCGATCACGGTAAAAGCCATCCCGTCGGTGCGACTGTCTTGGCCGATGGTGTCAACTTCTCGCTATTTTCTAAGTATGCCACTGCCATAGAATTATTATTATTTGATGATGCTAATTCTACCGTACCTAGCCGGACTATTCTCCTCACCCCGCAAACAAACCGCACCTTTTTCTATTGGCATATTTTCGTTCACGGCATTGGAGTCGGTCAAGTGTATGCTTATCGAGTCTATGGTCCGGATAATCCGGCCCAGGGTCATCGCTTCGATCCTGATAAAGTAGTTCTCGATCCCTATGCGAAAGCGATTGTCGGTGCGGAAATTTATGATCGACAAGCTGCCAGCGAAAAAGGCGATAATTGCCATCGAGCTTTGCGGGGTCTGGTAGTGGATCCGGGCCGCTACGATTGGGAAGATGACGCACCGCTACGCACTCCCTACTCTGCCAGTTTTATCTACGAAATGCACGTCGGCGGCTTTACTCGCAACCCGAATTCTGGCGTTAGCGAGGAAAAAAGAGGTACTTTTGCGGGATTAATCGAAAAAATACCCTATTTGAAAAACCTAGGCATTACTGCCGTGGAATTGTTGCCGATTCATTACTTTGATCCCGCTGCCGCTATGCCGGGGTTAACTAACTATTGGGGTTATAGCACGATCGGCTTTTTTGCGCCCCATGCCGGTTACAGTAGCGATCGCTCACCGATGGGTCCTTTGAATGAATTTCGGGATCTGGTGAAAGCTTTACACAAAGCGGGGATCGAAGTGATTCTCGATGTGGTTTTCAACCATACCGCCGAGGGGGACGAAACCGGGCCGACTCTTTCCTTGAAAGGTATCGATAATCGCACCTACTACATCCTTGATGCGGTCGATAAAAGCCTCTATAGCAACTATACCGGCTGTGGTAACACCCTCAAGGGCAGTCATCCCATTGTTGGCAAAATGATTCTCGATTGTTTGCGCTATTGGGTGTCGGAAATGCACGTCGATGGTTTTCGCTTTGACCTAGCGGCCGTATTATCGCGCAATGTGGACGGGGAACCGATTCTGCAAAAAGGTTATAACATGATCTGGGCGATCGAATCGGATCCGGTCTTAGCTGGGACAAAATTAATCGCCGAAGCTTGGGACGCAGCAGGATTGTATAGTGTCGGTCAATTTGTCGAATTTGCCGATTGGTTTTCCGAGTGGAATGGTCCTTTTCGCGATGATGTGCGCGCTTTTGTCCGGGGAGATGCCGGCATAGTCACGAAATTAGCGGCGCGGATTTTAGGAAGTCCCGACATATACCACAGACCCGATACCGATGTCAATAGAAGTATAAATTTTGTTACCTGTCACGACGGCTTTACCCTCAACGATCTAGTTTCCTACGACGAGAAACACAACGAGGCTAACGGCGAGAAGAATCGGGACGGTTGCAACCATAATTTTAGCTGGAATTGTGGGATAGAAGGGGAAACCAATAACGAGACGATTAAAACCCTGCGACTGCAACAAATAAAAAATCTCTTAACGATCCTGTTCATTTCCCAAGGAACACCTATGCTGTTGATGGGGGACGAAGTGCGACGCACCCAAAAGGGCAACAATAACGCCTATTGTCAGGATAACCAGTTAAGTTGGTTCGATTGGAGTGCGGTAGAGCAAGAGTTCGATCTTTGGTGTTTCGTAAGGAGACTGATCGATTTTAATAAAAAATTAGCTCTTTTCCGTCAGGAAAAATTGCTAGAAGTCACCTATACCAGTCTCGAACCCCATCTGAGTTGGCATGGCGTACAGTTGAGTAAACCCGATTGGTCGGAAGATTCCCGCAGTTTAGCTTTTTCCCTGCGTCATCCCAAGGCGAACGAGTATTTACACATTATGCTGAACGCTTACTGGGAATCTCTCAACTTCCAGTTACCCCCCCTATTCCCAGAGGAAAAATGGCATCGTGTCATCGATACTGCTGGGCAATTGTCCGAGGCAGCCTGTGATTTAGATGCCGCCGCCGCTGTTGAATCGGAAAGTTATCGGGTGCAAGCGCGTTCGGCGGTAGTTTTAATCGTTAAACCAGTATAACAAGGGGAGAGATATTGCCCGATCGACCGATGTTGAATGCTTTAACTAATGAACAATGGCATCAATTCAATCGTCAAGTGAAAAAACGTTATTTATTTGCGGAGCAATAGCTGAAATGATGCGGCTTTCATTAGCGAAACGGGTATCGATTCTCTCTTTGTGTTTAATTGGGTTTTCCCTGCCTTGGACTGCGTTCAGCGTTTCACCAGTACAGGCGAACCTAGAACCGACTGCGATCGCTCTTGGTGATCCCGTTCGGGAAGAAAAGCAAGCTCGGCAGTTAGTAGAATGGTTGGGGGCTAAGCAATACGACAAGGTGATTGCAGCTTTGTCACCCCAACTAAAACCCCTCTGGACTGCCGAAAAACTGCAAAAGGTCTGGGAAAGCCAAGTAACTGACCAAACTGGACCGTTTAAGCGCATTGTCAAAACCAAGGTACTCGATGCTATCAATGCCAATCTGGTGATTGTCACCGTTGAATTTGAGAAAGTTACCGACGATGTGACAGTTACCTTTAACCGGTCCGGTCAGATAGTTGCCGCCGATTTTCCTGAATTTCGCAGTATTTCTGAGATTGGCACCGCTTTTGTCACGGCCTTGGCCAATAAAGACTACGGCCTGGCCCGAGGTTTTTTACACCCTTTCCTGAAAGCTGAGGTTTTCCCCACCAGAGTACAAGGCGCTTGGGAGAATTTACTCAAGCGTACCGGCCCCGTGCGTCGGATCGTGGGAACTCAGGTCAGAAAAGGCTCGGATACGGACGGTGTGGATCTGGTGTTGGTGACGATTCAATTTGAAAAACTGACGGATACTTTAATCCTCGTTTTTGATGATCAAAAGCAGATTGTCAACGTGGATTTCCCTTTAGGCAATTAGTAATCAGCCGAAATTACCCCGTAAATTGAGTTGGAGACGATAAGTTATGTTAGATAAAATTGAAGTTCCCATCGAAGCGATCGCAGCTAGGGAGATTCTAGATTCCCGCGGCCGTCCCACGATCGAAGCAGAAGTGCTGTTAGAATCGGGGGCGCTCGGTTTGGCCCAGGTTCCCAGTGGCGCTTCTACGGGTAGTTTTGAGGCCCACGAATTACGCGATGATGATCCCCAGCGTTACGGTGGTAAGGGTGTCCTAAAAGCAGTTCGCAATGTCCACGAAAAAATCGTCCCGGTTTTGGAGGGGATGAATGCTTTCGACCAAGCTAGTATCGATTTAGCGATGATCCATCGCGATGGCACGGCCAATAAACGAGAATTAGGGGCTAATGCTATCCTAGCCGTCTCTCTGGCTACGGCCAAAGCAGCGGCGGCGGATCTGGGATTGCCTCTCTATCGTTATCTCGGCGGTCCGATGGCCAATGTGCTACCCGTCCCGATGATGAACGTGATTAATGGTGGTTCTCACGCTGACAATAACGTCGATTTTCAGGAGTTTATGATCTTCCCCATCGGGGCCGATTCTTTTAAGGAGGGTTTGCGTTGGGGAGCGGAAGTATTCGCCGCTTTGGGTAAGGCCTTGCACGAACGCAAATTACTGACCGGTGTGGGCGATGAGGGCGGTTATGCTCCTAATTTGGCTTCAAATCAGGAAGCTTTGGATATTTTGATTGAATCGATCGAACGTGCTGGTTATAAACCGGGGTCGGAGGTGGCTTTGGCTATGGATGTGGCCGCCAGTGAATTCTATCGGGATGGTCAATACATCTACGATGGTTCGGCCCATTCTCCCGCCGAAATGGTGGATTTTTTGGCCAATTTAGTTGATCGCTATCCGATTGTTTCTATTGAAGACGGTTTACACGAGGAGGATTGGGATAACTGGAAATTATTGACCGATAAACTGGGGGCGCGGATTCAGTTGGTGGGCGATGATTTGATGGTGACTAATCCCATCCGTCTGCAAAAAGCGATCGATCTGGGTATTGCTAACTCGATCCTGATTAAACTCAATCAGATCGGTTCTTTGACGGAAACCCTACAAACGATCGCCCTGGCCACCCGTCACGGTTATCGTTCTGTAATTAGTCATCGCTCCGGAGAAACGGAAGACACCACGATCGCAGATCTGGCGGTGGCTACTAATGCCGGACAGATTAAAACCGGCTCTCTCAGTCGCAGTGAACGGGTGGCTAAGTATAATCGCTTATTACGCATCGAAGAAGAATTGGGCGATCGGGCGGTGTACGCGCCGAAAGTCGGTTTGGGTCCAAAATTCTTGGCCTAAAATTTGCAAAAAGTCTTGCAGTGATCGAAAAAGGGTGTTATAGTAAAGATACTGATAACTGATAACTGGTCACTGACTATTGTGGTACTTCGCTGAAACCTTTTTCGGCGAAGTATTTATTTGTGGCCTTTTTTTGCACCAAGGTATGATTTTTGGATCAAAGGTGTTATAGTAAAGGTACTGATAACTGATAACTGGTCACTGACTATTGTGGTACTTCGCTGAAACCTTTTTCGGCGAAGTATTTATTTAAGCTCAGTTCGGGTTAAACAGAGGGGGATAAAGCCGATTCCATGCTCAAGCTGAACTTATCGGGCGTTATCGCTGTCAGCGCTAGGGAGTTTTTGGGGAAGGGAAAGCATCCCGTCAGATGGCGACCTCCATTGATTTTTGTAAATAATAATTTCAAGGCACTCGCTACTAGCATAGGATGGAAACGTCAGATTTCTAGGATGGGGATGATGAAAGACAGTTCTATATTTCGACGTTTCCCACAGGTGTTCGCTGGTTTATCGGTGCTATCGATCGCTCTCGTCTTGAGTTCCTGGATAGCGGCACGCTCGTTCTTGGCGGTGAAACGGGCGAGCGATGTTTTTGTCGTCACTGGTTCGGCCAAAAGGGCGATTACATCCGATTATCTTCTCTGGCGTTTATCGGTTTCCAGTCAACAACCTACCGCCCAGGATGCCTACCGCGATCTGATCCGGCAAACCGAGCGGATACGAGCTTATCTCAAAGAAAAACAAGTTCCCGAGGACGCAATCACCACCAACGCGATCGAGACGATGGCGATTCCCGAAGTAACAGCTAACGGCCAGGAAACCGGGCAAATTTTCGCCTATCGCCTCACCCAACGCTTCGAGATCCGAGCAAGCGATGTGGCCCGTTACACGGAGCTTTCTAGGCAGGTAACGGAATTGATTGAGGAGGGAATTAACCTTGTCTCTGAACCTCCCCAATATCTTTACACCCAACTGGATAAGCTGCGGGTGGAAATGGTGGCGGCAGCGACCAAGGATGCGAGAGCGAGGGCTGAGGCGATCGCTAGTAGTACCGGCAGTCGGGTGGGAAGGGTGCGCGATGCGAAAACGGGAGTTTTTCAGATCACCTCGCGCAATTCCACTGACGTGAGCGATTCGGGAATTTACGACACTTCCTCGATCGACAAAGATATTACCGCAGTGGTTTCGGTAACTTTCGGGATCGAGTGAATTAAGGTTTTTACCTAGGGGTGCATCTGATTTTTGTCAATCTACCCAGTGGGGATTTTTCCAGGGAAACTATCTTCTAAAATTCGCGCTTAATGGCGATTTTTTCCTCAATCCCGCTGCAGATTAGCTTTTGTAGTGGGATGCTTAGATGCGGTTGTCCATACATTCGTACTAACTTAAGGATGACTGATCATTGTTGATTGTCGTTATTTCTGCACATCTGAGATGCTCCCAGAAAGTCCGGACAAGCTAAGAGAAGATTTAGTTTTAATCTGGTCATGACAAAACTACCTGAAACTTCAGGAACTGTCCTTGCTATTATCTTTTTGGTTGTCAATCTTTCCCAACTGCTTCGGCAGTTTTTTTGGGCTTTTTTTGTCTTTCTGGCTTTTTTTGCGAACAAACGAACTAAGATAGTCCCAGTCTTTAATAAAAATTATGCTTAAAGTTATTTTACCTAAGTAAAACTTATCAATTGGGCGACAAATCAGTGGCATTTAATAGCATGATTTCTGGAGCGACTTTTTCAGCAGACCCTATTTCATAGCAAGGAGAGAGTTAAACGGCTCTCTCCTTAATTATGGCTATTCGTCGTCGTCGCTGGCGCCAACTTGCTTGAGATGAATATGTTTTCTCCCCAAAGTAATTTCAAATTCATCTCCCGGTTTGAGTCCCATTTTTTTGGTGTAGGCCGAACCGATCAGAAGATTATTATTAGATTGGACACTGATCCGGTAGCTGGCCGAGCGCCCACCTCGTCCATGACCATTGGCACTGCTATCTAAGTCAATTCCCTCAGCATCGATTAAAGCATTGAGAAATTTCATCATATTAACGCGTTCGATACCATTTTTTGTCATGGTATAGTAGCCGCATTCCCGGGCTTTTTCCTCTTTGCTGAGGTTGCCTAGCTGTTTAACTTTCTCAATTAGTTCGAGGCCAGTCAGGGGTTCTGGATTAGTAGTTGTGTTCATTTAAGTTTGCAGTAGATAAGTAAAGGTTAGGGTCATCAAGGCTAGTCGAGGAGAATTGCTCCCCCTGACCAGAAACAATCGGGTTACGATTGATCTCTACACTTATCTTACACGGTATAAACTAAAAATTATCACTTGCTTGAGGAAATTGATTGTAATTGATTACACTCTATCTCTCGATCGAAATCTTAACAGAATTCATCAATGTTGATCGAGATGCTGAGGGAAAGGAGGTTAGCCTTTCTGTCATCAATGAGGGCAGGGGGTAGGATAGAGATAAAGAGGTAAAAATGAGGGATAATGAAGCTGACAACTAGGGGTCACTATAGTGTTAAAGCCTTGCTGGATCTTAGTTTACAACCGAGGGGAACTCCCGTATCGGTAAAATCGATCGCCCTGCGTCAAGATATCCCGGCTGCTTATCTAGAGAAATTGCTGATAGAAATGCGACGAGCAGGTTTAGTTCGTTCCTTTCGGGGAGCGCAAGGGGGTTATCAATTGGCCAGACCAGCAAATCGTATCTCGTTGGGGCAAATTTTGGAGGCAGTGGGAGAGACGATCGAGCCATTATCAGGTTATCATCCCAGGGACGAACAGGCAGAAGATTGGGTGACATTTACTATCTGGAAACACCTCCACGAGAAATTAAAAGAGGCCCTGGGGAAGATTACCTTAGCGGATTTATACTACGATGCCCGTAGCTGGATCGCCGCTAGGGGAGAGGAAACCAGCTTTATTGTTTAGTAGTTTAGAAGTTATGACAGCAACAACTCAAGCAAAGATTTATGGGGGAGGTTGTCACTGTGGAGCGATCCGTTTTCAAGTGGCGATCGAGCATGATCAAGCTCTAGACTGTAATTGTTCGATTTGTCAGAAAAAAGGTTTTCTGCATCTGATTGTTCCTTCAGCACAATTTACCCTCCTAAGCGGTGAAGATTTTTTAAGTACCTATACATTTAATACCCACACAGCCCAACATTATTTTTGTCGTGTTTGTGGTATTCATCCTTTCTATCGTCCCCGCTCCCATCCTGAAGCTATAGATATAAACCTGCGCTGTTTGGATGGCAATGTCTTGGAAGATTTTCAGATCCAGTTCTTTGATGGAGCTAACTGGGAAGACAATATTGAGAAAATTCGGGATATCGATGGGAAAAGGGAGTAATTGTGAAGGAAGCGGCAACGGCGATCATTTTAGTATTAGGGGCGGTTTTAGATTATCTAATCGGCGATCCTTGGGGATGGATTCATCCAGTGCAGGTGATGGGGGCGATTATTGCTGTTGCCACAAAAGTCATCCTTAATTGGACGCAGGAAAAAATTCGCCAACGTTTAGCGGGCATAATTCTGGGACTAGGTTTAATTATCTTGGCTGGGGTCTTAACTTGGCTAGGAATCCAATGGTTAGATCAGGTCAATTTGCTGCTGAGTTACCTAGTACAAGTGATTCTCTTGGCTAGTTGTTTAGCCGGTAGAAGTTTACGCCTGGCTGCCGAAACAGTCATCGCAGCTTTACAAGCGGAAAATATCACCTTAGCTCGTTGCCAACTAAGTTTATACGTTGGTCGCGACACAGATAATCTCGGCCAAGAAGAAATCCTTCGCGCCCTATTAGAAACTGTCAGTGAAAATGGTGTGGATGGAGTTACTGCGCCGCTTTTTTATGCCCTTCTCGGTGCTTTTCTGGGGGTGGGATCGGTTCCCCTCGCTTGCGCTTATAAAGCCGCTAGTACCCTCGATTCGATGATTGGCTATCGTCGGCCGCCCTACACCCATATTGGCTGGTTTAGTGCCAAAAGCGAGGATGTTTTGACATGGCTACCCTGTCGTTTAACGGTCTTAACTCTCGCCCTAATTTCAGGCCGGCCAAGGCAGGTTTTAAGCATTTGCTGGCGCGATGCCCGTCGGGATCCTAGTCCTAATTCCGGTTGGAGTGAATGCGTCTATGGGGCGATTTTGGGGGTGCAATTGGGGGGGGAAAATCAATATCGGGGCCAGATTGTGGAAAAACCTTTATTGGGGGATAACCTCCACCCGATTACCGTCAAAACCGTCGAACAGGCTTTGAATTTAACTCGTACTTGTGTATTACTTTGGTTGGCGATCGCTGTTAGCTGCTTGATTGCTAGAGATTTTGCTCAATTGTAGCGACCACAGACGACGGCGTTGACGAGGTTGACGCTGCCAGTAACGGATAATCAGGGAGAAGGTCAAGAATAGGGATTGCAGTATCTGTATCTGTCCGCAGAGACGTTGATAGTTTTGTCGGAGATAATAGGTTTTCGCCCCAGCGATGATAATATATTCTGGAGCGGGGTAAAAAATGTGGTGTAAACGTCGTTCCATCCGATTGAAAATTCTGGTCACTCGCCCCAAAATCCGCCGCAATTGCCACAATTTCCAGACTAGAAAGCAATTAAATAAAGTTAAGCCTAGATTGAAGCCGAGGACAAAAAAGAACATGATCGAGGCGATGGTCGAGTTATGCCAATTTTAACCTAAATTCCCCACTTCAAATTGTAGAACAAAGAAATCTAAGACCCACATTCCGCACCCTAACTGTCACAACCTCTCAAAAATGGTCAGATATAGTCATTCATAGCAATATGTATAAAACTATCGGACTAGGCAAAAAAAATAGGAATGAGGAACGGGGGCGAGTCAAAATACTTATGTAGGGCTTGCTGAATATCAGTAGAAGCTTTGCTAGAAAAAGGTTTTGGGCTTTTTCTCGCCAAAAAAGTGCAATAAACAAACGTTGAGAAATCGAAATAGGAACTCAAAACCCTTGCACTTTCCGGAGAGGAACACAAAGGGTTCTGCTTCCAGACACACAAGGTCATTCTGTTATTCTGATACTTTTCACTTAACAATCCCGCTAGTCACTAATAATTGATCACTGATCACTGATTAGCCATTCCGAGGCCCTTTCACCTAGATCTAGGGGCAAACTAACCGCTTTACCGAGACGGGGACGCTCGCGGGTTTCGCGGATAAAAGCTTGAAATTGACTAAAACCACCCCATTCGTGCAGATAACTAGCGATCGCATTGAGATGTTCCAGATATTCAGACTCGGAGAGGGGAAAAGAAGCTTGTTCGAGATATTTCCACATTACCTGCACATGAACTTTATCTTTGATGCGTCGCAGCTGGATATCGTAGGAACGACCCCATTTTTCTAGTAATAATTGCTGTAAGTCCACACCTGTCATGGTTGCTATCGCTTCTCAGATGTCAGTCTGCCCCTTGATTTTATCGAAAATTTGGCTTTAAAACCCCGTCGTTTCACGACGGCCTTTCTTAATTTCTAATATAGCACTTAAGAACTGCCAATGGCGCGTCTCCCACAGAAGAAACAAAATAACTAGGCTACCAAGAGTATAGTTATCCCATAACTGTTTATTTTTCAAAGAGGAGATTTTATTAAGTAGTCGTGCAAAATTAATTTCCTAGTCAAGATAGGCAAAAGGCAAGAGGCAGGAGGCAAGAAGTGGTTAGATATGTGTAATTAATTTTGCTTAGGTACTTATCACTTCCACACAGGAGTGGGACTTGCTGGCTACAAAGGGTGATACAGTTCTTTAAACTTCCCCCCCCAAACGTAAATAGGCTTCAATAAAGCTATCTAAATCCCCATTCATTACCCCAGTAACATCGGTGGTTTCCACATTGCTACGGAGATCCTTAACCAATTGATAGGGATGGAAAACATAGTTACGGATTTGATTGCCCCAAGCGGCCTCCACCATATCGCCGCGAATTTCGGCGATCGCTTGAGCCTGTTGTTCCCGAGCAATAATTAACAATTTCGCTTTTAATAAAGCTAGGGCTTTTTCTTTATTTTGTAATTGCGATCGCTCTTGGGTACAACGCACAGCGATACCTGTGGGAAGATGAACCACACGCACGGCAGTTTCGACTTTATTAACATTTTGTCCACCTTTTCCCCCCGATCTGGTGGTGGTAATTTCTAAATCTTTATCGGGAATTTCTACTGTCACCACATCATCGCCCAAAATTGGCATCACTTCCACCCCAGCGAAACTGGTTTGACGTTTACCGTTAGCATTAAAGGGAGAAATTCTGACTAACCGATGGGTGCCTTTTTCTCCTTTCAGATAACCGTAAGCATAAGTTCCGGCAATTTCAATTGTCACCGATTTAATTCCCGCTTCATCTCCTTCTGATATTTCCGCTAAAGTGAGTTTATATCCGTGTTTCTCGGCCCAGCGAGAATACATTCTCAGGAGCATTTCTGTCCAATCCTGGGCATCGGTTCCCCCGGCCCCCGCGTTAATCGTTAAAATCGCTCCTTTTGGGTCGTAGGGACCATTTAAAAGCTGTTGCAATTCCCAGCGATCAAGGTTATGCTGTAAATGAGTTAAATTGTCCGTTGCTTCTTCTAGTAAAGCTCGATCGGATTCTAATTCTAATAACTCGATAATTGCCTTAACATCTTCTAATTGTTGACACCAACTTTGATAGGTTTCTAAAGAAGATTTACATTGATTTAGTTCTTGCAGGGTTTTTTGAGCAGTATCGGGATTATCCCAAAAAGTGGGGACAGCAGCCACCTGTTCTAAGTCTTTAATTTTAGCCCTTAAAGTGGGCAAGTCAAAGATAGTCCTGGGTTTTACCCAGGCGCGATTCTACTATCTCGATACCTCTTTTTAGTTCCGATATTTCCATGTTTTCAGTTATCAGTTATCAGTTATCAGTTACTCTAGGAGTCAGGGGTCAGGAGGCCGGAGTTGAGAGTTGGGGTTTTAGGGTTTTGGGGTTTTAGTTGAAATTCCCCCATTTCCCCATTTCCCCTATGCACTATCTGTTCCCCGTTCCGCAGTTCCAGCGTTCCCTAAAATGGTACAATCGATCCGCGCAGGGGAGCAAGACTTTGTAAAGCGTTTTCAGCCTTATCACGATTGCTAAACGCGCCTATTTGCCAGACAGAACGACCTTTGTAGGAAGTGGGGAAAGCGTCGGGATAGAGAGAACGGACTTTGCTGCGATCGCTCTCGGTTTTAGCTTCAATTACTACTTTAAAGCCTTTGCGGCCAGCATTACCAGTATTACCAGTATTACCACTACTGGGATTAGGGGTAGCCCGATTAAAAGTGATTACGTCTGATAAACTTCTCTGATTGCCTAAATTACGCGGTGGCGGTGGTGGTACAATTGCATTACTATTCTGGGAATTGGCTTGCCCTGAGCCAAGTCGAAGGGGAGGAGTTAGGGGAGGTAAATTAGAGGTAACTGGGGGCTGCGGCGTTAAATTTGACTCTGGTACTCGATTAGTGACTCCTAGCTGAGGATTGCTCTCTACTGCTGTTTCTGTAGCGGTAAAAGTATATTCTCGCACTTCCGGATCACCAGAAGGATTAACCGGTGTTTCTGCTTTGACGGATTCTCTGGGGGGGATAGACGATTGGGTACCCGCGAGTAATTCCGGGGGAGGATTGAAACTGGGACTATCGGCAGTTAGATAGATATGACTGAGATTTTGACCTGCTAGACTGCGTTTAGTAAAGCGCCAGCCATCGATAAGATAAATTTGGATTAAACCGGTCCCTAAACCTTTTGTCCGTCCAATAATTACCTCTGATTGTCTGGGATTGCGGGGGGTTCCCACGAGGACTAATTCCCCGTTCCGTTGTACGATACGCAGCAGGTATTCTAAACCGTAATCTGTGCCGCGAATGCGAAGGGAATAACCGTTACTGTCGGTGGCCCGTTCACAACTGCCGGTAAAATCGAAATCGAGCAGCAAAGGCTGAACAATGGTAGGTTCTCTGCCATTTACCGCCCAACATTGGCGTTTTCCGGGGATTTGTTGCAAAATCAGTAAATCGTATTTACCATTACCGTAGGGACGGGCAATAGCGATAAAATCTTCTTGATTAACTTCTCGTTGTTCAAAGAGAGTTGCTTGACTCGGTGTAGTCAGGAGACAACCCCCCAGAAGTGAAAACAGTAGGGTAAATTTTAGGGATGATTTTAGATTCATAAATAAGGAGCCTTGTTATGGAGATCGTACTTGCATTTATTTTATCGATCTAGACGCAAGTCAGAGAATTTTGTTTTCCTAGGGGAAATAGTTTTATAATTCAGCCGTCGGCCGTCAGCCGTCAGCCGTCAGCTAGGAAAGGCAATCAGGCCAATTGAAAGGTCTTGGAGTCTGCTCAATTCTGCTGGATTTTTGCTAGGGATTTATTTTATCTCGGAGAATAAAGCTTCTAAGTCTTGACGACCGCTAACTATTCTTAAAATCTCTACCGTGTCATCAGTAACTCGATAGAAAATAATATATCCATCTAAAGGTAAATCTCTCAAGGACGGTCTAATATGACTGTAACTACGTCCTAAATTGGGAAATTGTGCTAATTGTTGACACTTTTGGGAAAATTTTATCAATAGTTTTTCCCCAGCTTCCACGTTTACCGCTAAAAAATAATCAGCAATCTTGTTTAAATCTTGACTGGCTGATGGGGCAATAATATAACGATTCATGATTAGGATTTACGCCCTTTCTGAAATTTTTCTAAAATATTGTTGATAACTGTTTCGACCTCTAATCCTTCCCCATTGTCTAATTCAGCTACAGCAATATCAATTTGATGACCAGTTTCTTCTCGCCATTGTAAATAATCTTCATTGATGTGGGACAGCAAGTGTAAAGCGGTATCTATAAGCTGCTCTACATTATTAAATCTGTCACTTTTTAACTGTTCTTCGATAAATTTTTCTTGATTGGGTTTTAGTTGAATATTCATACTAATTTTTGTTAGTTCAATGACTAAATTATAAGCATTCCATTTTATTATAAGTACCTAAGCAAAATTAATTACACATATCTAACCCCCTCTTGCCTTTTGCCTCTTGCCTTTTGCCTATCTTTACTAGGAAATTAATTTTGCACGACTACTTACTGCAAGGATCAGACAGAATAGACTAAGAGTATCGCCGATCTAGGGGCAGAAATAAGGTCACAATCCACAGTAGGATAGAGATTGCTAAAAATTGACTCTTGAGTAGAGTGGCAACAAGATGGCGAAAGCGGCGATTATTGGATTGGGAAGATCGGGAATAGCGGCGGCAAGATGCTTAAAACGGGATGGTTGGCAGGTGACATTAAGCGATCGCTCCGATTCTCCCAGTTTACAAGCACTGCAAACCAATCTGGAAAGGGAAGGAATTATTGTCAATCTTGGTCAAAATCTCAGTCTAGAGGCAGATTACTTGCCTAATCTTATCGTGGTAAGCCCCGGCGTGCCTTGGGATGCCCCGATTTTAATTACTGCCAGAGAAAAAGGCATCGATACGATCGGAGAATTAGAATTAGCTTGGCGTTATCTGCAATCTTCCCCCTGGTTGGGGATTACGGGAACTAACGGCAAAACCACCACCACCGCCCTCTGTGCCGCTATTTTTCAAAAAGCGGGGTTAAATGCCCCTTCCTGCGGTAATATCGGCTATGCTGCCTGTGAATTGGCTTTAAAAGCCGATAAATACGATTGGATTATTGCGGAGATTAGTAGTTATCAGATCGAGTCCAGTCGGGATTTATCGCCGAAAATCGGCATCTGGACAACTTTTACCCCCGATCACCTCAGTCGTCATCAAACCCTGGAAAATTATTATCAGATTAAAGCCTCTTTACTGCAAAGAAGCGATCGCCAAATCCTCAACGGTGATGATCCCTATCTGCGTCAAATCGGTGCTAGTCAATGGCAACAAGCTTATTGGACTTCTGTGAAAGGCAAAGATGCGCTTTTGGGCGATCCTAGTCGTGGTGTTTATCTGCAAGATAACTGGATCGTGGCTTTTGGGGAATTAATTGCTCCGGTTAATCTCCTGAAAATGGTCGGTAGTCACAATCAGCAGAATTTGCTTATGGCTGTGGCCGCCGCTAGATTGGCAGGAATCGAGAAAAAAGCCATTACCGAAGCGATCGCCACTTTCCCCGGGGTTGCCCATCGCCTAGAGTATATTTGTACCTATAAAGGACTAGACTTTATTAATGATAGTAAAGCAACTAACTACGATGCTGCCGCCGTGGGTTTACAATCAGTCCCTAGTCCAGCGATTTTAATTGCGGGGGGAGAAGCGAAAGCAGGGGATGATCGGGCCTGGATCGCTGAAATTAAGGCAAAAGTCGCCACTGTGCTGCTGATTGGTGACGCTGCCGCCGATTTTGCCCGTCGTTTACAGTCAGCAGGTTATCAAGACTATGAATGTGTAGAAACGATGGACAGGGCAGTTCAACGCGCGGCTGAACTAGGACTAGCAAAAGAGGCTAAAGTGGTGTTATTATCCCCCGCTTGCGCCAGTTTTGACCAATACCAAAGTTTTGAACATCGCGGCGATCACTTTCGGCAATTGTCCTTACAGTTGTAGGGAATTATGAATTATGAATTATGAATTATGAATGGGGGAATGGGGAAGTGGGGAATTTCAACTAAAACCCTAAAACCCTAAAACCCCAACACCCTAAAACCGTGTTGCAGACGACTTTTGTTGCCAAAGATACTCTTTTTTGGCTAAGTTATGAATTATGAATTATGAATGGGGGAATGGGGAATTTCAACTAAAACCCCAACACCCTAAAACCATGTTGCTGACGACTAAGGCGCAATTTTTGTTCCCCAAGATACTATTTTTTGGCTAAGTTGGGTAAGATCAGGAGAAGTTAACCAAAAAATTAAGAGAAAAAAACGTGCTGGGATCGTCCTTCCGCCTTGATCATCTTTTTAACAAGCCCCTAATTGCCTGTCTTTCGTCCTGTTTGGGTGTCTTGCTACCGATCCCAGTTTTAGCGACACCAGTGGCAGTGTTAAAAAGTCAAGAAAATGCCAATCAATGGACAGCCATCACCGAACGTTTACAAAATGTCGGGGTTAATTACTGTATTCTCCAGAGTAACCAGTGGCAAAGCGACACGGATTTAAATAAAATTAAGGTTCTAATCATCCCCAACGTCGAGACTATTTCCGGTTTACAAGCCGGTGTCTTGAGTCGTTGGCTGAATCGCGGTGGTAAAATTATTGTCACCGGTCCGGCGGGGAATCTTTCGGAACCTGCTGTGCGTAATCAACTGCGATCGCTATTTGGGGCTTACTGGGCCTATCCCCACTCCCAAGCTTACACCCTGCGGCCGACTAATTTAGGTGAACTGAAAAACCAAAAACCTTTAGCCAGCAGTCTCCTCGGTGGTGTGGTTATCCCCACGGGAATTAATAGCCAAACCGCAGCCGTCTGGGGGACGCGCAATAATCCCCCCGCTGTTGTCCTCAATAATAACTCGATCTTTTTCGGTTGGCGCTGGGGCAGCGATGCCGTCGCTAATCTCGCCCTCGATAGCGCTTGGCTAGAAACCGCCCTGCAACGTTACGGCATTAATCGCGGTTCTTCTCCTAGCACAATTGCGCCCTATTGTCAAGGAAGCTCAACAATAGTTAATAATATTAATAATACACCAACGGCGATCTCGCGTAGCGAGCGCGTTGCGACCGCACCCCGTCGCCCTTTACCCCAGATTGCAGAAAATCCCCCCAGTGAAACAGCGAGATTAAGTCCGAATACCGAGGCAATTCCCCCCAGAGCGAGCCTAACTTCTCAACAAATCAGCCAGATGACGGTGGAATTGCAGGGATTAATCGGGCGTTATGGGGCGACTCTCTTAGCTTTAGAAGCCAGTAATAATAATATATCCAATACTGATAAATCCTTAGTACAAGCATTTCATAATCGGGCAAAAAATTCCCCCACCTCAGATACAGCTAGACGATTCCGTTTAGCCCTAGAAAATGCCCAAGGAACCTTAAATAATTTTCAGAATTTAATCGCCCAGGGTTCCTATACCCAAGCGCGGGAATTTTGGTTACAAGCGCGGCGAAATCTTTGGGATAATTATCCCACTAATCGACAATTTGCCCAACCAGAAATACGGGCAATGTGGTTAGATCGAGGCACGATCGTACAAGCTAAAAACGAGGAGGATTTAGCTAAAGTATTTGATCGCATGGCGGCAGCGGGTATTAATGTAGTCTTTTTCGAGACAGTTAATGCTAGTTATACTATTTACCCCAGTCAAGTTGCCCCCGAACAAAACCCTTTAACCAGAGGTTGGGATCCCCTAAAAGTTGCCGTTAAATTAGCCCATGAACGCAATATGGAAATCCACGCTTGGGTGTGGGTTTTTGCGGCGGCTAATCAAGCTCATAATAAAGTATTAGAACAACCATTGGATTATCTCGGACCAGTTTTATCCCGTAATCCCGATTGGGGTGCAACTAATAAAAGTGGTGGTTCTTTTGATTACAGTCAAGGCACAAAAAAAGCTTTTTTTGATCCTGCTAATCCCAGTTTACAGAACTATCTTTTATCTCTTTACGAGGAGATTGTCAAGAATTATGATGTGGATGGCTTGCAGTTAGATTATATTCGCTATCCTTTCCAGAGTCAAAGTTCTAATCAAACCTATGGTTATGGTAAATCCAGCCGGTGGTTATTTAAACAAATGACAGGAGTTGATCCCATTACTTTAAATCCCCGGGGTGCTTTATGGGAACAATGGACTAGCTTTAAAATCCGTCAGGTTGATACTTTTGTTTCGCAGGTTTCTACTCGTTTAAAACAGATTCGCCCCCAATTAAAAATGTCGGCAGCGGTGTTTCCTTTAGAACAAAAAGAACGGTTATATCGTATTCAACAAAACTGGGAAGAATGGGGGCAAAATCAATGGATAGATATGATCTTTTTAATGACTTATGCTCTTGACACCGGGACTTTAGAAGATAAAATCCAGTCTTTATTTGATCGCCAAATTGCGGGAAATGCTCTGATTATACCCGGTATCCGTCTGTTAAAAGTACCCGATCAAGTAACCATCGATCAACTACAATTTATTCGTAATCTTCCCACTTCGGGATTCGCTCTTTTTGCCACAGAAAACCTCAGTACCAACCTGCAAACAATTCTTAATCGCATTCAGGGATCGATAATTACGAAAAAAGCCGAACCTTTACCCCACCGTCAACCCTTCAAAACGGCAGCAGCGCGGTTTAATTCCTTGCGTCAAGAGTGGAGTTTTTTAATAACGAATAATTTATTAGCAATGGAGGAGCGAACCTTAAAAACTTGGGGGCAAGAAGTGGACGAAATGGCTAATCTATTAGAACGATTAGCTAATAGTCCCAACCTTGGCAATTTGACTTTAACTCAAAATGCTTTAAAGCGATTTAGCTATCAATTTAAATCTGTGATGTCCAGACAAAAAGATTTATCTGTCTATCAAATACAAGTCTGGGAAAACCGCCTCACAACCTTACAAAGTCTATTAAGTTATGGTCAAAGGGTTGAGTTTTAATTAAGGCAAAAGGTAGGAGGCAGGTTTTGGGGTTTTGGGGTTTTAGGGTTTTAGTTCAATTTCCCCACTTCCCCACCTCCCCACTTCATAATTCATAATTTATAATTCATAATTTATAATTCCCACACCCCACACCCCACACCCTCTTGTCAGAGTCCCGCCCCAATATGTAACAATTTATGGGAGAAACCCCCCAACAAATTCAACGAGGAAAACATGGCAGGTACAATTAAGAAAGGAGCTTTAGTCCGCGTGGTGACGGGAAACCTAGAAAATAGCCTAGAGGCACTAGCCAGCGATCGCCGTTTACCCAGTTATATGTTCGACTCAACAGCAGAAGTCTTGGACGTAAAAGATGATTACGCTTTGATTAAATTCTGTGTTCCCACCCCCAGTGTGTGGCTAAAGCTCGAACAACTGGAACCCGCCTGATGAGGGATTGCCTCATCCATAAATCATGGTTGACTTCTACGATACACTCATCCCCTGTCAATCGCCCCGAGTCTCGGTTATTGGTGCCGGCAACGTCGGACGCACCCTGGCCCAACGCATCGCCGAAAAAAACCTCGCTGATGCGGTTCTCCTCGATATCGTCCATGGTTTGCCCCAGGGTATTGCCCTAGATTTGATGGAAGCTCAGGGCATAGAACTGCACGACAGCGAGATTATCGGCACTAATAACTACGAAGACACGGCAGGCTCGGATATTGTCGTGATTACGGCTGGATTAGCCAGAAAACCGGGCATGAGTCGCGATGACCTCATGAATGTTAACGCCAAAATTGTCGTCGAGGCCGCCACTAAATGCCTCCAGTATTCTCCGGAAGCCATTTTTATTGTCATCACTAATCCCCTGGATGTGATGACCTATCTAGTCTGGCAAGCGACCGGTTTACCCCCCCAAAGAGTGATGGGAATGGCTGGAGTCCTCGATTCTTCCCGTTTACAAACCTTTATCGCCATGGAATTGGGGGTTAGTACCGCCGACGTTCATGCTATGGTTTTGGGTGGTCACGGTGATTTAATGTTGCCCCTACCCCGTTACTGTACCGTCAGTGGTGTGCCGATTACCGAATTAATGGACGAGATGACGATTAACCGTCTAGTGGAGAGAACTCGCAACGGAGGGGCTGAAATCGTCAAATTACTGCAAACTGGTGGTGCTTATTACGCCCCCGCTTCCTCTGCCTGTATCATGGTCGAGACGATATTGAGAAATCAATCCCGTTTACTGCCGGCGGCAGCCTATCTTAAGGGTGAATACGGTTTACAGGATGTCTATCTGGGGGTTCCCTGTCGCTTAGGATGTCGGGGTGTGGAAAGTATTCTGGAAGTGCGTTTGACCGATGCTGAACGTCTGGATTTACACACTTCCGCTGCCTCAGTTCGTCAAAATGTTCATTTAGCTCTTGACAGTCTCAAGGTTTTGATGTAGTTAATACAACTCGTATTTTAAGAGGGTACAGGGCAAAGAACCGTTATACAAGGGAGTGCGACGGGAAGAACGCAGACCGATTTGTTTAGTCAGTTCTTTGTTTCCCGATAAAATATAGGCTGTCCAACCCTTAAACCTCTGTTTTAAGACATCACCGAAGGATTTATATAAGGCCCCTAATTCTTCGGTATTGCCCAATCTTTTGCCGTAAGGGGGATTACAGAGAATAATCCCTCGATCGCTCGTCGGTTCTAAGTCGGTGATGCTTTGCAAGCTAAAATTAATATAGTCCTGCACTTGACAAAAATAGGCATTATCCTCGGCCTGATGCAAAACCTCATAATCGGCATCACTAGCATAAATTGGCGCATTTAGCTGAAATTTTTGTTTTTCTTTAGCTTCCTGAAGCAAAGATTGCCATAAATCCGGTTGATAGTCTGGCCATTTCTGAAATCCGAACTGGGAACGGGATAAACCGGGGGCAATATTTAAAGCTTTTAACGTTGCTTCGATGACAATGGTTCCCGAACCACAGAAAGGGTCCAAAAGCGCCATATCATCCTGCCATGCCGATAATTCTACCAAAGCAGCGGCGAGACTTTCTTTCAGAGGTGCGACTCCCATGGCCCGATGATACCCGCGACGATGCAAACTGTGGCCAGAACTATCTAAACTAAGCACACAGCGATTCTTCTCGATATGAGCGTTAATTTGCAGGTCGGGGTTTTCTGTATCCACAAAGGAACGGGGATTGCCCTGTTGACGCTGTTGGTCGATAATAGCGTTTTTGATGCTTAAAGCGGTGTAATGGGTGTGATTGAGGCGATCGTTCGTTCCCGTACATTGTACCGCTAAAGTTTCCTCACTGCTGAGATAATCGCGCCAATCAATGGCTTGAATGCCATCATATAGTTCCTTCCCATCCCCACAGGGAATTTCGGCAATGGGAACCAAAACCCGAAAAATAATTCTTGACCAAAGATTGACTCGATAGAGTAGGGAGATATCCCCCTGAAAATGGACTCCGGTGAATACTGGTTTCACTTCTTTAGCCCCTAGGAATTCTAATTCCCTAGCGGCAATTTCTTCTAGTCCCCTAGCGGTAGTAGCAAAATAGGATCGAGTCATTTCAGTTATCAGTTATCAGTTATCAGTTATCAGCTATCAGATGTGAGTTTTCAGATGTGAGTTTTCAGATGTGAGTTTTCAGTGACTAGCGCCGGTCGTTGGTAGCTTGAAATCAGAAAGATTTTAATTTTTATCCCCTTGTAAATTTCTATCTGATTCCCTCAAGTCATTTAAAATGGGTGCATCTCATTATTCAAAGAGGGCGAATGCAATTCGCCCCTACAATAATATTATTGTGCCAATGGTAGGGGCGCACTGCGTGCGCCCAAAATGTCCTATAGATATTTCTTCAAAATTCAGATGCACCCATAATAATCCTCTTTTGTCAATGCAGAAATGCTTAAGAATTGTGTCGCTGTGGTCATTAGTTTTATCCAGACTCTGTGGATATCTCCTCTCCTCTAGAGTCTTAACAAGTAATTGAGATGCACAAGCAGCTAATCTACTGGGAAACCCAAAAAATGCGTCTTTGATTAGGATCCCGTCGGGGACTTTGTTCACCCATCACTTGCCGCGCTTGACTAGGATCAAAGCTGCGAGTAAATTGATCCCGCAATTGATTAACGCGTTCCTCCTTTTCTTGGGCTGCCAAACGCACTTCTTCCAGTTTTGCCTGTTGCATCTGTTGGTAGGGTAACAAACGAGCGATCGCAAAAACCGCCGTGATGGAAATGGCGCTATAGGCAATAATTCGCAGCCAAATCTCGATAACTTGCCAGTTTTGGGATTTTTTGCCGCTTTTTGGCTTTTTTTGTGTTTTTTTGTCGGTTTGGTTTCGTGTTCGTGCGGTCATAGATTTATGAGTACAAGTAAAATCGGTGAGAAAGGTGGCTAATTACTTTCAATTTACACCCAATCACTGATAACCGATAACCGAAAAAACCCCAATCAGTCTATCCTATAGCTAGGTTAGACGGGATTGGGGTTTATTGAAAGCGACTTTACTTATAAAGTTCCGTCGCTAGACGAAAAGCCAAAATCCCGGGGATTAAAGCAATTACCAGAGCGACTAGAACTTGAGTATCAGAAAGCATTGCTGATTATCTCCTCATAAAGATATTCATCCAATACTTTCCGACATCATCGGGGTTCTCTGCATCATTTCGTTACAAGACTTCATATCTCCCCCCCCCCGATGACGGTTATCTCCCCTAGAAAAGAAAGCTGTAAAAGCGTTAAGCTGAAGTATTGCCATGATTACATTTATTTTTACCTGCGGCCTCAATGTTAGACTCGCTCCTTGATTCATCTCTAACCCTTAGTCTAAAAACCCCGTTAATTCTGTTGGTTCTCGTTGCCCTAGAAGCGGTATTATCAGCAGATAACGCCATTGCTCTCGCTTCCATAGCACAGGGATTAGGAGATCATCAGCGTCAACGTCAGGCCTTGAATATTGGCTTAGTTTTCGCCTATATTCTCCGTATGGTCTTGATTCTTACCGCCACCTGGGTGGTTAAATACTGGCAGTTTGAACTTTTGGGAGCAGTATATTTGCTCTGGTTAGTCTTTAATTACTTTGCCTCCCCTGAAGACAAGGACCACACCCATCATAGTCTCAAGTTTCAATCTCTCTGGCAAGCTATCCCCCTAATTGCCGTTACTGATTTAGCTTTTTCCCTCGATAGTGTCACCACCTCCATCGCCGTGGCCGATGATACTTGGTTAATCCTGCTTGGTGGTACGATCGGAGTAGTTACCCTGCGCTTTATGGCGGGTTTATTTATTCGCTGGTTAGAGGAATACACCCACCTAGAAGATGCTGGTTTTGTCACCGTCGGTTTGGTGGGTTTAAGACTGCTGTTGCGGGTGATTAGCCCCGATTTTGTGCCGCCAGAATGGATTATGATTAGTTTAATTGCTATCCTCTTTGCTTGGGGTTTCTCAAAACGCAACGATCGAGAACCAATAGAGAGTGATCCCATCCAATCTGATGAATTGCCATAAAATAATCATCAGGAGTCAGGAGATTATTTTTATTTATTCTCCCCACTTCCTCACTTCCCCACTTCCCCACTCCCTAGACCTCTTGCAAAAGTCTTAAGTCGATCCTTGTACAGCAACATTTTTGAAGATTATCAACTACTAATAAATAATTAACTGAAAGTCCCTCCCATTATTGTTTCTATCGTTTGAGAGAATCCCTAGAATATCATGTCATCTTTACCGACTCCATCTGCTCATACCTTAGAAAATTCTACTCGATCGCCCTCTTGGAAAATTAAACTCCTCTACGATAGAGAATGTCCCCTCTGCTTGCGCGAGGTCAATTTTCTGCAAAAACGGGATGCTGGGAGAGGATTAGTTGCTTTTGTCGATATTGCCGATGAAAACTATAATCCGGAGGAAAATGGCGGTATTTCCTTCGCGGCAGCCATGGGGCGAATCCACGCCGTACTAGCTGATGGTACTATTCTCCAAAATGTGGAAGTGTTTCGCCAAGTCTATGACATTTTAGGCATCGGTTGGATTTATGCCGCTACCAAATGGCCGGTTATTGGGTTTCTAGTGGATATTATCTATGAAATTTGGGCTTCTTGGCGATTAACCTTAACCGGAAGACCAAATTTAAAAACAATCTTAGCAGAGCGTCAAAAACGTCTGGAATGCAACGCATCAAATCGTTGTTCTCGCTGAGTTAAAATCTCCTAACTCTACACCCCACTCAGAATCACTCCTTGGGATGGGATAATTCTGCCCTAGCAATAAATGGTACTTTATTTTTTTGCCAGTTCCTGACCGCGACCAACGATCGCCCAGAGATAACTAATTGCTAAGGCCAAAAACGTGAGGGGAATACTTTCTTTGACGATAAAAATCCCTAAACCGATCAGCACACAGGGAACAAAGGTACTTCCCTGACTGGTTAGGATAGTGGCGATGGTAGGCACACTGGTCAACCCGCAGGCGATCGCACACCAAACCCCCACCAGAATCAAAAACACGCTGACGATAACGATCAAACTTGTGACGGTACTACTGGCAAACAGGGGAACGTAAATGCCGATATTATCGCTGCCGTTAGCGACGGTTAACGCAGCCACGCTATAGGTGCGCGAGTCAAACCAACCGCCGAAGGGTTTACCCTGAGCTACGCCGAAGGGGGAATTTTTCGCACCCTCCAGGTCCACTTCCACATTCTCCGGCTCTTCCTCCTCCTCTTCTTTGAGAAGGGAAAAGATGCCGAGAATCACAGGAACGAGGCCTAGATAGCGAATCCATGGGGTAGGGATGAGAAAGCACCCGAAAAACCCCGCTAAACTGGCAATAACCAGCAGAATAAAGCCGATATACTGACCGATGACGATATCGCGACGACGGAAGAGTTTCCCCGTTTGGCTGAAGAGAATCGTCAGGATCAATATATCATCCAGGTTGGTGGCGATGAATGCCGCTACACCAGTGGATATCGCGATCACAATCTCGATCATCGTTTTTCTCCCTAAGATAGCCGTCGGGTTTTTCCGTTTGTTATACCTTGTTCGGCTTTTGTTTCAAAGGTTTGGCCACAGGAGAATCCTACTACCCATCCCAATGGAGAAACTGTATTTCCCCGGACCGATCGCCTTATCCCGGTGCGGGATGGAAAAAGAAAGCGAGGGTGATCACTGCGTAGGTCGCCACCAGTAATATACCCTCTAGCCAGTTCGAGCGACCGTCGTTACTGATCGAGTTAGTCAGCCACACTGCGACGGCGACGGCGACCAATTCAAAGGGATCGAAATCGAGAGCCATCGGCTGACCGAGGAAATAACCCGCAATCACGAGGACGGGTGCGACAAAAAGTGCGATTTGCAGACTCGAACCGACGGTGACAGAAACCGCCAGATCCATTTTGTCTTTTAAGGCAACCCTAACCGCAGTGGCGTGTTCGGCTGCGTTGCCGATAATTGGCAGCAGGATCACCCCCGTGAAAAGGGTTGTTAATCCTAATTCGCTCGTAGCTTCCTCTAGGGTATTAACTAACAATTCCGATTCGATCGCCACCCCGATCGTCACGAGCAGTAATATCCCCACCCACAGCCAGAGATTCGGCTTTTTTACGCTTACGGCTTCCCCCGACTCTTGATCGAGATCGGCAACCCCCACTTCGTAAAGATAGGTGTGGGTCTTCATCGAAAACAGCAGACTCAGACCATACACCTGGACTTCCCCGTTGACAAAAAGCCATAATCTGTGCTGTAGAAAGGATTAAGAAAATTTCCAGCGCCCCGTTACTGGGTACAAATCAGGGAAACTCCCAATAAATCTAACG
>VYKP01000175.1_pt1 | contig 24974 bp, 27 predicted proteins | sample 5114551 | NCBI WGS metagenome assembly VYKP01 (sample SAMN12291777, study PRJNA351875) | freshwater metagenome | isolation source: freshwater lake | place: USA: Michigan, Baseline Lake | collected 2013-08-09
AAGCCTGGGGGGCGAAAATACGCCCCTTGCAACGCTCCTTGAAGGAATTGCCTAAATTGTAATCAATTTCGGGCTAAAGGCCTGCCGCACCCTTCAAAGTAGCCGCTTTGTCTTTGCGCTCCCAAGTGAATTCAGGCTCCTCACGGCCAAAATGGCCATATGCAGCGGTCTTTTTGTAAATGGGTCGCAAAAGATCAAGCATTTTCACAATACCTTTCGGACGAAGATCAAAATGCTCCGATACTAATTTTGCAATCTGCTCGTCGGCAATCTTGCCCGTACCAAAGGTGCTAACCATGACCGATGTAGGACGGGCGACCCCAATCGCATACGAAATTTGGATGAGGCATTTGCTTGCCAAACCAGCAGCAACCACGTTCTTCGCTACATAGCGGCCAGCATAGGCAGCGGATCGATCAACCTTCGATGGATCTTTTCCAGAAAATGCACCGCCGCCATGAGGAGCGGCACCGCCATAGGTATCCACAATAATTTTGCGACCTGTAAGACCACAATCGCCTTGCGGACCTCCAATTACAAAGCGACCGGTTGGATTCACTAGATATTTAATATCCCCTTTAATTAAATGCTTTGGTAAAACCGGTTTGATAATTTCTTCAATCACTGCTTCACGCAATTTCTCCAAAGGAATATCAGCAGCATGCTGAGTCGATAGCACCACGGTATCGATCGAGTCTGGTTTTCCATCTACATAACGCAAGGTCACTTGGGATTTTGCATCGGGGCGCAACCAATTTAGGCGTCCATCACGACGCAATTGAGATTGACGCTCCACTAGGCGATGCGACAAATAAATTGGTAAAGGCATTAGCTCAGGAGTCTCATCACAGGCATAACCAAACATTAATCCCTGATCACCAGCGCCCTGATCCAAACCATCATCGTGTGCCTTATCAACCCCCTGAGCAATGTCTGGACTCTGTTTGTCATAGGCTACTAAAACTGCGCACCCTTTGTAATCGATGCCATATTCTGTGTTGTCATACCCGATCTCGCGCAAAGTATTGCGTGCGACTTGAATGTAATCAACATTGGCGTTAGTTGTGATTTCGCCAGCAAGAACCACTAAGCCAGTGTTGCAAAGGGTCTCGGCAGCAACACGTGCCTTCGGGTCCTGCACCAAAATGGCATCTAGGATTGAATCCGAGATTTGGTCTGCAACTTTATCGGGATGTCCTTCAGAAACAGATTCTGAGGTAAAGAAATAATCGTTAGCCATTCTATTCTCCATTTGTTTAAGCACTGACAACACCACGTGCCGGGGAATACAACGGCGACGCTTTAGCAGATTTTTTTAATTCGCCCCGCAAGTTGTCTTTAACTCGGCGAATAATAGGATTCTATCTTATTTAACGACTGGTCGCTAAACCCCATTTTGAATTGAATATCATTAGCACATGTCACATTGGGCGTTGCATTTCATTCTAAAAAGTGTCGCCAGTCTCCCTTTGGGTTTGGCCCAAATTCTGGGTGGCTTCGGCGGGATTATGGCCTTCACTTTTTTTCCTCATTTTCGGAGCTTATTTCAAGAAAATTACCACCACGCTATGCAACTGCATGGCAAGACAATCCATCCGTTGAAAGCAGCAGCAGCCTCGGGAATGCTATTTATGGACAGTCTTTGGATCTGGCATAACCCCCAAAAGGCTCTTGAACGGGCTGACGTTCAAGACTGGAGCCCAGTCGACCAAGCGGTTCAAGAGGGCAAGGGCTTAGTGATGCTCACACCCCACCTAGGGGGCTTTGAAATCATCCCTCGGATACTGGCTACTCATTTCCCGGCAACCATTTTGTATCGACCGGCTCGTCAAGAATGGTTAAATAACCTAATTGAGGAGCAGCGCGCCTATCCGAACATGCATTTTGTGCCTACAAACCTCCAGGGAGTTCGCAAAATGGTTAAAGCCCTTCAGGAGGGCGAGGCAATTGGCATTCTTCCAGATCAAGTTCCCAGTGGTGGCGATGGGGTGTGGGTGAAGTTTTTTAATCGCTACGCCTACACCACACCCCTGCCGGCTCGCCTGGCTAATCGTAACCATACCCCGGTCATTCTGTTCTCAGCAATTCGTAAATCACTCGGCCAGGGCTGGACGATTAAAGCCCATCGCTTGGCATCATTTTCTGATGATGCGCATCATGCGGCTACGCAAATGAACCAAGCCATCGAGGCGGTCATTCTTGAGGCTCCAGAACAATTCATTTGGTCATACAACCGCTATAAACACCCGGAGGGTGCAGAACTTCCACCCCAAGAGTAAATGATTTGATGAGCTGGCTGCATACCTTCTTGAATTACATTGGCCTAAGTATTCTGAGGCTTTTTGCTTTCTTGCCCTACGCCTGGACGGTTCAAATCGGGTATGCCCTCGGATACCTATTTGGACGACTTCCCCATCAACGCAAATATGTGGTGCTTCGAAATTTACAACTCTGTTTTCCAAATCTTACCTCCCATCAAATACAAACATTGGCTAACGAACATTGGCGACTCTTAGGGCGCGCCGTAATTGAACGAAGCCGTGTTTGGCTTGGTAGCGCAAAACAAATTTTTTTCTTGGTTGATATTGAAAGTGAAATTCCTCTGGGCGATAACAAGCCCAGAATTTTGGTGATTCCCCACTTTGTCGGTTTTGAATGCGGATTTATGGCACTTTCTGCCCTTGGGGAAAAAAATGGCTGGCAGCGCGGCGCCGGACTTTATCAAAACATGAAAAATCCATTTTTCAATCAAAAAATTATCGAATGGCGCAACCGCTTTGGTGCTAAATCGATTAATCGTCAGAATCGGCTCTTTGATTTAATTCGGGAGATTCGTAAGGGTAATTTTGTCGTGATTGCACCTGATATCGATTTAGGACCGAAAGACTCGGCGTTTGTACCCTTTTTTGGAATTCAAACCAATACGATTACTGCCATTTCACGTCTAGCTAAAGCATGTGGTGCAGAAGTGTGTTTAATGATCACAACACTCAATCCGGATAAGAGTAAGTACATTTGCAAAATCCACAAAGCATTGCCTAATTTTCCAAGCGATGATCCAGTAGCTGATACCGCTCGACTAAATCAATACTTTGAAGAAGAAATTCGTCAACGCCCTGCTGAGTATTATTGGGTTCATAAGCGCTTCAAATATCGACCTCCGGGCGAAGCAAGCTTGTATGATTAGGCTCACACAGACCAACTGCATGTTATGACTCGATTACGCTTTACCAAAATGCATGGCGCCGGCAATGACTTTATTGTCATTGATGGAACACGCCAAGATATTCGATCAATTACTCCAGCGATTTGGCGCAAGCTAGCACATCGTCAACTTGGTGTCGGAGCCGATCAAATTTTGATCGTTGAACCAAGCAACCTGCCTAATGTCGACTTCAAATACCGCATATTTAATGCCGATGGTGGTGAAGTAGAGCAATGCGGAAATGGCTCGAGATGCTTTGTGCGTTTTGTGCATGAAGAGGGCTTAAGCACTAAAAATGAAGTTCGAGTTGAAGTCAGCAACGGCCTTCTAACTCTTAAACGCCTAGCCAATGGCTCTGTAGAGGTTGATATGGGTAGGCCGATTTTTAACCCTCCTGAAATACCTTTCAATCCATCAGGCCTTACAAGTAAACAAGAATTACACGAAACCCTTTATGCGCTCCCTCTCAGTCGCAATAGCGGCGCGCATGCCGATTGGATTGCTGCCTTATCGATGGGGAACCCCCACGCCGTTCAGGTCGTTGAAGATATTGAAAGTGCGCCAGTGTTGATCGATGGACCTTTAATTGAGTCGCATCCTGCCTTCCCAAATCGAGTCAATGCCGGTTTTATGCAGATTCTTAATAGCCATTCCATTCGATTGCGAGTCTATGAGCGCGGTGCGGGTGAGACCCTATCGTGTGGTACCGGTGCATGCGCTGCAGCTGTATCGGGCATCCGCCGTGGACTACTAGACTCACCAGTCAATGTAAGCACCCGCGGCGGAGAGCTTGAGATTATGTGGGATGGTTTTAAGAATCCCAACGCGGTAGTATTAATGCGTGGGCCTACGCAAACGGTGTACCGTGGCGAAATCGATTTAGATACGCTTTAAATTCCGTATCGATTTCGGTAATCTTGAACCGCTGGAAGAAACGTTTGCAATTGCTGGTCATGCGATTGCTGTAAATAATGCATTAAACCCTCTAAATTAGCGATTGCAATCACCGGCAATCCAAATTCTTGTCCAACACTTTGCACCGCAGAGTATTGACCAACCCTGAGCGCGTCTCCTGATTTTTCCATTCGATCGAGTGCAATCAATACCGCACAAGGCTTAGCACCAGCTCGAACAATTAAATCAACCGACTCGCGCACCGAGGTGCCCGCTGAAATCACATCATCAATAATGACAACTCGGCCATGAACGGGAGCACCAATTAAAGTTCCGCCTTCACCATGATCTTTTGCCTCTTTGCGGTTATAGGCAAAAGGGGTATTGTGTCCAGAGCGTGCTAGTGCAATTGCCGCACTCGCTGCCAAAGTAATCCCTTTATATGCGGGCCCAAAGAGCATATCAAAATCAATGTTTGATCCAAGCAGTGCTTGCGCGTAAAACTCACCAAGCTTTCCCAGTTGCGCGCCATCGTTAAAGAGCCCGGCATTAAAAAAATAGGGGGACAATCGCCCGGCCTTCGTTTTAAACTCGCCAAAGGACAATACTTTTGCTTCAAGCGCGAATTGAATAAAGTCCGACTGATTTTTTTCTGGATTTACACTCATAGGTCTGTATGTTACGCATCATTTCTGCCAATCTCAATGGCATTCGCTCCGCGGCTAAAAAAGGCTTTATGGGGTGGATGCACGATCAACATGCTGATTTTATCTGCGTACAAGAACTCAAAGCGCAAGAGTCTGACCTAGAGCCAGCAATTCGATCTCCCAACGGACTAAATTCGTATTTTCACTACGCTGAGAAAAAAGGGTATAGCGGTGCGGGAATCTACACCCCCCACCCCATTGATGATCTGCAAATTGGATTTGGTAATCCCGAATTCGATGCCGAGGGGCGTTATGTCGAAATCTCGATCGGTTCCCTTTCAGTGGTCTCAGTTTATATGCCATCCGGCTCAAGCTCACCTGAACGCCAAGAAGCTAAATTTCGCTTTCTGGATACCTTTTTACCCCATCTCATCAAACTCAAACAAAAAGGTCGGCAGGTTGTGTTGTGCGGTGACGTCAATATTGCACATCAAGAAATTGATTTGAAGAACTGGAAAGGGAATCTAAAGAATTCAGGGTTCTTACCCGAAGAGCGCGCTTGGTTAACCAGGCTTTTTGCGAAGGAGGGTTACATGGATGTTTATCGATATCTCGAGCCTCATGCAAGCGATACCTGCTATACCTGGTGGAGTCAACGAGGCCAAGCGTATGCCAAGAATATAGGGTGGCGTATTGATTATCAAATCGCCACACCAGAGTTTGGCAAGTCCGCTAAGAAGGCTGGTGTTTATAAAAAGCAGCGCTTCTCAGACCATGCGCCGCTTATGATTGAGTACGACTGGGCACTTTAACCTGCATCCGGATTACAATCCCAATCAAGATAAGCACCGGGATACCAATGAGTGCGGTCGAGATAAAAAAGCTCTCGTAGCCAAAGCGGTCAACATATACTCCAGAAAATCCGGCCATCCATTTTGGTAGTAATACCATCATTGAACTAAATAATGCATATTGCGTTGCTGAGTACTGCACATTAGTTAATGAAGATAGATAAGCAATAAAAGCGGCCGAGGCGATACCAGAGCTCAGATTATCCGCCGAGATCACCCAAATTAAACCCGTCAAATCATGACCGCGTGTACTAAGCCAAGCAAAAAGAAGATTACTGGCTGCTGAGAGAATGGCTCCCAAAAATAAAATACGCATGACACCAAAACGTAATGCCAGAATCCCACCAATAAATGCACCCAATAAGGTCATGATGACCCCGAATACTTTTGTGACTGCCGCTACCTCATCCTTGGTATAGCCCATATCGACATAAAACGGGTTCGCCATAATCCCCATCACAACATCACTAATGCGGTAGACAGCTATGAGCGCCAGGATTAAAAAAGCATGCCAACGATAGCGACCGATAAAATCCGCAAAGGGCTGAATAAGAGTTTGCAAAAGCCATTCACCCGCAGAGCGTGCCTTGGGTAGTTGGATAATTTGGGGTTCCGGACTGAGTAACGTTGTTATTACACCAACACTCATCGATAACGCCATCACCAAATAGGCAAATTGCCAGGCGTTCGTAAAGTACAAGCTGGTGCTTTCTTCAGCACGAGCAGCAAGCCACAATGCCCCGGCTCCCGCCCAAATCATCGCCAAGCGATACCCTGTTTGATAGCTGGCTGCCAATGCGGCTTGGTACTCGGCTTTGGCCGACTCAATCCGAAAAGCATCAAGCGCAATATCTTGGGTGGCTGAAGCAAAGGCGACTAATAATGCAAACCAAATAATGACTTGTAAGTCTTGTTTGGGATCGCTCATCGCCATGCCGACTAAGCCGACCATAATCAGCGCTTGAGCAAGCAACAGCCAACTACGCCGACGCCCTAGACGTTTTGTGATTCCGGGAATTGGCACCCGGTCTACCAACGGCGCCCAAAGCCACTTCCCGGCATAAAACAGGCCAACCCACGATAAATAGCCAATGGTGCTGCGATCAATACCGAGCTCTCTGAGACGAAAACTTAAGGTACCCAATACCAAAAGAAGCGGAAGTCCGGCTGAGAATCCTAAAAAGAAAATACGAATGCTGGGCCATTCAAAATAGACCCGTAAATCATTGAACCAAGAGCGAATGCTATTTAGCTCCACACACGCGATAGATTGCTAAGCTGCCAAATAAATTAGGTAGCCAGTGGACTGTCTTGCCGTGATGCAAAACAACCCGTCCCAAAATCTCAATTCCTAATTTGTGTGCCAAGGCTTCAAAATCAGCAATGGTCAGAACCCGGACGTTGGGCGTATTAAACCACTCATATGGTAACGATTTCGAAACGGGCATGCGACCCAGAGCAACCGCATAACGGTGCGACCAGTGTCCAAAGTTTGGAAACGAGACAACGCATTGTTTTCCGACACGTACAACTTCTCGCAAAATACGCTCCGTTTGATGAATCGTCTGCAAGGTCTGCGATAACACGACGGTATCAAAACTTTGATCCTTGAAAAGCGCTAAACCGCCTTCCAAATCCTGCTGGATTACATTTAGGCCCTTTTCCACACAAGCCAATACAGCATTATCGGTAATTTCAACACCATAAGTGATTGCCTTGCGCTTTGCACGAATGAACTCGAGGAACGAGCCGTCACCACAACCTAAATCCAGCAAGGAGCTGTTCGTTTCAACCCAATTCGCGATCGCATCAAAATCGGATCTTAATTGCATTTTGCCTCCGCCATCGTCGCAAAATAAGCCCGCACTAACCGGTGATAGCGTTCATCATCCAGTAAAAATGCATCGTGTCCATGCGGTGCATCAATTTCGGCATAACTTACATCGGTTTTATTGTTGAGCAAGGCTTGCACAATTTCACGACTGCGATCGGGTGAAAATCGCCAATCCGTTGAAAAGCTGATGACCAAAAATTTAGCACGGACATTCGCTAGCGCTTGACTCAAGTCACCCTGGTAGCGCTTTGCTGGATCAAAATAGTCCAAGGCCCGCGTAATCAATAAATACGTATTGGCATCAAAATAGCCGGAGAACTTATCGCCTTGATGCCGTAAATAGCTCTCGACGGCAAATTCCACATCAAAACTAAATCGATACTCGTCTGGCGCGCCAGCTAAGCGCTGTAAATCACGTCCAAACTTTTCAGCCATATCATCATCCGATAGATACGTGATATGGCCCACCATCCGCGCTAAGCGCAAACCACGTTTTGGGACGACGCCATGTTTGTAGTAATCGCCGCCATAAAAATCAGGGTCTGACAAAATTGCATTACGGGCAACCTCATTAAAGGCAATATTCTGAGCGCTGAGCTTTGGCGTCGAGGCAATCACCACACAATGGGCGACGCGCTCTGGATATTGAGTGGCCCACGACATCGCCTGCATACCACCCAAACTTCCGCCCATCACTGCCGCAAATTTTCTAATACCCATTTGATCAGCTAAGCGTGCTTGAGCATTGACCCAATCCTCAACGGTGAGCACTGGAAAGCGAGCTCCATAAGGCTCATTGGTTTGCGGGTTAATGCTCATGGGTCCTGTTGAGCCAAAACACGAACCTAGATTATTCACCCCAATCACAAAAAAATGATTGGTATCGACTGGCTTACCAGGCCCAACCATGTTGTCCCACCAACCCAACTCATTTGAATTATCAGGATCAATGCCCGCTACATGATGCGATGCATTCAGCGCGTGGCAAATCAGAACCGCATTGGTCGCATTTGCATTGAGCTGTCCGTAGGTTTCGACAACTAGATTGTATTGATCAATGCTAGCGCCACTTTGAAGCCTCAGGGGCGCATCAAAATGATAAGTTTTCTTTGAAAGATGCAGCTCATTCATGCAGTAAGCAGAATTCGTAGGCTTGGTTCAATTCCTTCGCTGGGCAACTTTCTAAAGCCACTTCGAGCAAAGCGATGCCAACGACCAACCACATAACTCATCAAAAGTGCAGACTGTAAACCGGCCGTATCCGAAGCTGCGCCATCCTGATGTTGACTTTGTGCAATCCGCAATGATTGCTTAAGGGATGTTTCCACACGATCTAAAACTTGATTAATACGTTCCTGAAGGCGCTCATCCTCCTGCAACAATGCGTCGCCCAATAAAACACGCACCATGCCAGGATTTTTCTCAGCAAAGACTAATAGCATTTGCACCATCCCCTTCACTTGCGCGATGCCTAGTTCTTCTTTTTGATTAATCTGATTAATGAGTCCAAAAATCGTTTGCTCGATGAATGCGATTAAGCCCTCAAACATTTGTGCTTTACTTGCAAAATGCCGATAGAGAGCCGCCTCTGAAACACCGATCTTGGCAGCTAAAGCGGCCGTTGTGACTCGATCACCACTTGGGTTTTGTAGCATCTCGGCCAAAATCTGCAGAATCTGTAAGCGACGCTCACCTGGGCGTGGGCGCTTACGAGTCTTGGTCTCGCCCCCGCTAATCTCAGAAGCTGATTCTTGATGAAGGGGGCTACCGCTGCTGTTCATGATTATTTTTTTATCGAGAACGTATCATGGTACCAAAAGCTTGTTCCGTAAGGATTTCTAAGAGAAGAGAGTGCTCAATTCGGCCATCAATAATGTGCACCGAGTTCACCCCACTCTTGGCAGCATCTAAGGCAGACGAAATTTTGGGAAGCATCCCGCCAGAAATCGTTCCGTCTGCAAATAACGCATCAATCTCGCGCGCACTTAAATCCGTCAGGAGTTTGCCTGCCTTATCCATGACGCCCGGTATATTGGTCATCATCACTAATTTTTCGGCCTTCAAGATTTCAGCCATTTTGCCGGCAACTAAATCAGCATTGATGTTGTAGGCTTGGCCTTCTTCACTAAAGCCAATCGGTGAAATTACTGGAATAAACGCATCGTCTTGCAAAGCTTTCACTACGGCTGGATTGATTGATTCAATTTCACCCACAAAACCGAGATCAATCGGTGCGCCTGATGGAATTTGTTCATTTGGAACCATCATTTTCTTAGCATGGATTAAGCCACCATCTTTGCCGGTTAAGCCAACTGCCTGACCGCCAAAATGATTGATTAGCATCACGATGTCTTGCTGAACCTCGCCACCCAATACCCACTCAACCACTTCCATCGTCTCTTCATCGGTAACCCGCATTCCCTGAATAAAAGTGCCGGTCTTACCAATTTTCTTAAGGGCCTCATCAATTTGTGGGCCGCCACCATGAACAACAACAGGGTTCATGCCAACAAGCTTTAGCAAAATAACATCGCGTGCAAAGCTCTCTTTAAGGCGCTCCTCAACCATGGCATTGCCGCCATACTTAATCACAATGGTTTTGCCATGGTATTGCCGAATATAGGGCAAAGCCTCGGCCAGAATCTCGGCCTTCAATAATGGTGGGATGTCAGCGAGTGTTGGTACTGCTTTAGTCATGATGAATAGAAATCCTATTCACCAAATAACTTCTGACGCAGCTCACGGCGCTCCTGTGCCTCGAGCGAAAGATTCGCAGTTGGACGGGCGATCAGGCGGGACAAGCCAATCGGCTCACCGGTTTCTTCGCACCAACCATAATCACCCGAGTCAATTCTGGACAAAGCTTGCTCAACCTTTTTTAAAAGCTTTCGCTCGCGATCTCGAGTTCGGAGCTCTAACGCGTGCTCCTCTTCAATCGTCGCCCGATCCGCGGGATCAGGTACCAGTATGTTTTCACGCAGATGCTCGGTCGTTTCACTGGCGTGCTTCAAGATATCCTCTTTGAGCGTCTGCAATTTGGTGCGGAAGAACTCTAACTGAGCAGCGTTCATATAGTCTTTTTCAGACATCTTCAGCAATTCAGCCTCAGTGAGTGGGGCGCCTTTAGCGGACGACCCAGAAGCTTTCTTACTGGACTCAGCAGATTTAGCTTTCGTACTAGCTTCTTTTGTCGTCATCATTTTTCCTTCGTTCCAAATAGTCAACACCTTAAACCCTAGGGCAAAATCGCCAATCAGGGTTACTACTAAAAGTCGCTTAATTGCACTTTCAAGGGAGCATTATTACGCTTTCTATAAAAGTTTCAATGGCTATTTAATTGCAACCGTGGCGGCGCATTGTACAGTAATTCAATTAATTCAATTAGTTAGCTAAGCAGCCTTCTAATCCAGCCAGCAAAGTATCTTTTGGCAAGTCAATCCCAATGAACACCATACGAGTTTGTTTAGGCTCCGCCCCCCATGGGCCAGCCAAGTCACTACCCATCATTTCATGAACTCCTTGGAGGACCACCTTGCGAGACGAGCCCTTCACGTACAGAACGCCTTTGTAGCGCAACATCTTCTCCCCGAATACAGATAAAACGCCACCTAAAAAATCCTCTAGTTTGCGGTGATCAAAGGGTTTATCGCTCTTAAATACAAATGACTGAATTCGATCGGTGTGTCCATGATGGTTGTGATGATTGTGGCCATGGTCATGGTGATGCTCATGATCGTGGTGGTGATCGTGCCCACACTCACTATGGTCGTGATCATCCTCTTCCAAAAAATGGGGATCAATATCAAGCTTCGCGTTTAAATTAAATCCCCGTAAATCCAAGACAGAATCAAGCGGTACTACCCCCTTTGTAATTGTTTGGATGGGCGCTCTTGGGTTCATATGCATCAACCGATTTTTTAGAGCGGCAATTTCTTCTGAGCTCGCAATGTCTGTTTTAGTAATAAAGATACGATCGGCAAAACCAACTTGGCGCTGAACTTCCTCGTGCTCATTCAGTTGCTTTTGTCCATGCTTCGCGTCCACAAGGGTAACAACGGCGTCTAACACGTAATGATTTGCTATGTCGTCATCTATAAAAAACGTTTGCGCAACTGGACCAGGATTTGCCACACCGGTTGTTTCAATGACCACGTGATCAAACTGAATTTTTTTATTTTTGCGCTGCTCCCACAGTTGATTTAACGCCTCAACCAAATCGCCGCGAATCGAGCAACAGACGCAGCCATTACTCATTTGCACAATTTGCTCTTGGGTATCTTGAACCAAGATATCGTTATCGATATTCTCTTCACCAAATTCGTTTTCAATTACAGCAATTTTTTTACCGTGCTCACCAGTCAAAATATGTTTTAACAAAGTGGTCTTGCCGCTACCTAAAAATCCCGTGAGAATCGTTACTGGTATTAATGCCATCGTGGTGTGATTTCTTAAAAAGAGTGAATAAAGAAAGTATCTTACCGATTATTAAGTACGCTGGAGTAACAAACCTTTGAGGTACTCCCCTTCCGGAAAACTCGCCAAAACTGGGTGGTCTAACCCTGCCGCCAAACGCTGCATAACGCGATAATTCGTTACCTCGTCTTGCATGTGTCCCAAGGCCTCGCTAACGGATGAGGCAATCATTTGCTCAAAATGCTGGGGGCTTACAGCGCCCGAACAGGAGAATGTAAATAATAGACCGCCTGGATTGAGTAATTGCAATGCGGCACGGTTAATCTCTTTATAAGCCTTTAGGGCACGCTCAAGATGTTGGGCTGAAGGCGCAAACTTTGGTGGATCTAAAACGATTAAATCAAACTTTTCTTGGGCGCCCCTTAGCTCTCTCAGCGTTGAAAATGCATCGGCATCATGCCAGGTCGCCAATTCTGGAGAATATCCATTCATAATCATTTGACGCTGTGCCAATACCAACGCATCGCCAGATGAATCAACCGACATGACGCTCTTTGCCCCTCCTTGCAAAGCCGCCAAAGAGAATCCACCGGTGTAGCAAAACATATTGAGCACCCGGCGATCTTTTGAGAGCTCAGATACCATGCGGCGATTATCCCGCTGATCAATATAAAAACCCGTCTTATGACCCCCGAGCACATCGATTCCATACTGAACCCCATGCTCATTGACCGAAATGGGCTCGCCATCATGCTCGCCAAACAAAATACCACTCTGCTCCGCCAATCCCTCGCGAGCTCGCACAGCAGCATCGGAGCGTTCAACCATTATGGTGCACCGGGTTTGCTCTAGCAAAGCACCAATGATGGCATCACGCCAATACTCCACGCCCGCGCTCAGAAACTGGCAAACAATCACACGGTCATACTGGTCAACGATTAGACCGGGCAATCCATCGGCCTCCCCAGCGATTAATCGAATCGCATTTGTACCCCTAACCCATTGCTGTCGGTGCTGTATTGCTGTACTAATTTTGCGCTTAAAGAAAGCGTGGTCGATGGCTTCGCTTTCGCTCCATGACCAAACGCGAACGCGGATTTTAGATAAAGGGCTATAGGCTCCTTTGGCAATCCAGCGACCATCCTGACTCAGGATCTGAACCGTTGCACCTGCTTTAGGCTGTCCATCAACTCGCTTGATCGCAGTCGCATACACCCAGGGGTGCCTACGCACAATGGGGCGCTCTTTACTTGTCTCAAGAGTAATGCTGCAATTCACGATTTATTACCCTTTACTTTTGCACGCGGGTGAGCACTGTCATAGGCTTTTGCTAGATGCTGAAAATCCAATGCGGTATAAATTTGTGTACTTGCAATGCTCGCGTGACCCAACATCTCTTGCACCGCTCGTAAATCATGGGACGATTGCAAAACATGGCTCGCGAAACTGTGCCGCATCATGTGTGGATGCACATGGGTGGGTAAACCGGCGCGGATGGCCATCGATCGCAAACGGGCCTGAACAGTTCGTGGCCCAAGACGTTTACCCTGAATGGACACAAACAATGCGTGCTGATCCTTTAGTGGCAATAAAGCGCGCTGTGTTTTCCAGTGCTGTAATGCCAGCATGGCGGGCTTACCAACTGGAATAGTTCTGCGCTTATTACCCTTGCCAAGAACTGATACCTCGCTTTCATTCCAATCAATCCAGCCTAAAGAATCTCGACCTGGCTCACTATCTAACCCTAACAATTCCGATAAGCGCAAACCAGATGAATACAAAAGTTCGATCAAGGCATGGTCCCGATTCAGCTCCCATTCATCTTTTTCAGTCGCCTCCTTAGCGGCGAACTCAATTAACGCCAATGCCTGCTCAACCGATAACGCCTTTGGTAACAACTTACTTCGCTTGGGTGCTTTGATATCGGCGACAGGGTTTGATCCTAGACCGAGTTGATCTTTACTTTCTAATAAGAGCCAGTCATAAAAACCGCGCCACGCAGATAAAACTCGAGCGATCGATCGCGCAGACAGTCCCTTAGCGTGCAGCGTTGCAGCCCAACGGCGAATGCGTACATGGTTTATTTGATCAATCGCACACTTTTCAGCCTGCGCATTCTCACTCAGTATTTTTAAATCGGCGCGATACGCTTTAATCGTATGGGCTGACAATTGCCGCACAACATGCAAGTTATTGAGGTAGGCCTCGATCTTTGCCGAGAGAGTATCCACAATCGTTCTGGGATGGACTTAGCTAGCAACTCGCCGCAACGCTGCTGCAGCTAAACCAGCAATTTGTCTTAAATAGAACACGCCCATATCCTCTGTAAAGCGCTCCCTATCTTTACTAAGAAGGACTAGGCCGGCAAAGCGACTCTGATCCAATGGGATTGCCAATATTGTTAAGCTTTCCCATTCATTATTCGCTTGCAAATGCCCTAGCTTATCTTTAAATAAATCAGGGCAGTTTGCAAATGCTTGGCAAATCGGACGATCTAATAATTTTTCAAATATGGGGTCGACTGGCAAAACCTTACAAACCTCAACCTCAAAGACAGAGGAAAGGCCACTTTCAAGCGCGCTGTTTACTTCATTGATATCTTTTGCTTCAATGAGTTTTTGTAACCAAGCAACCATCGCTACTTGGGTCTTGTCATTACGACTACCAAAACGCAGCATTTCGTTTAAACGTAAATTGAGTTCTTGATTTTGTGAGCGCAACAGGTGCATTTGTCGCTCTTGCAAAGAAATGGCTCGATCACTATTGGGGTCTTTTAGGCGAACCTCTTGCAATACTTCTGCGTGGCGCTCAAAAAATCCTGGGCACGCTTTCAACCATTGGACTACCAAGGCTTCTTGCTCATCCTGACTAAGCTCTGGGGCGCTCATCTCATTTCCTATCCACTTTGTAATTTCTTGCGCAGTAACTCATTGAGCTGCTGAGGATTTGTGCATTAGCCTGTAAAACCCCATCAACAAGGGCTTCTAGGGCACCGATATCGGTAATTTGCTTTAATCCGCGTTGCTCAATAATCTCATCAATTGGTATGGCCGGCTTATTGGCCAGCGCGTCCTCCCAAATCAAAATGAATATCTCTTTTGCAATCTTGTTGGAAATCGTTCCGTCTATAGAACGATTAAGTAGTGCCTCAATCTGAGCAATATCAATTGGTAATTCATGGGCGGATAAATTCGAGCGATTTAAAGACGAGGCTAAATCACCGGCAATGAAGTTCGCAACGGTCTTAGCGTGTTTTGCGCCTAAACGGCGGACCAGCTCCATGAATAAATCAGCTGTCGCACGATCTTGGCTGAGGATCTGACTATCGTAAGGGCTAAGTCCGTATTCAGATTGCCACTGCGCGCGTAGCGTCGCTGGTAATGCAGGCATAGCACTGCGAATTTCTTCAATCCAATCCGAATGAATGACTAGCGGTAATAAATCAGGGTCTGGAAAATACCGATAATCCTTTGCATCTTCTTTACTGCGCATGCTGCGCGTTTCTTGAAGATCAGGATTGTATAGGCGCGTTTCCTGAACGACCGTACCGCCATCTTCAATCAATTCAATTTGGCGACGCACTTCATACTGAATAGCCTCTTCTAAGAATCGAAATGAATTTAGATTCTTAATCTCGCAGCGTGTCCCGAATTCAGTCTGCCCCATGGGTCGTACTGATACATTCGCATCGCAGCGAAAAGAGCCCTCTTGCATATTGCCATCGCATACCCCTAGCCACACCACAAGACTATGAAGGGCTTTGGCATAAGCAACTGCCTCGGCAGCACTGCGCATTACCGGCTCAGTGACAATCTCCAAGAGAGGAGTCCCGGCTCGATTTAAATCAATTCCACTTGCCGGTTCGCCATGGGGGCCAGTAAAATTTTCATGAACGGATTTGCCAGCATCTTCTTCTAAGTGGGCCCGCGTTAGCTCTACAACTTTTGTCTGTCCATCGACAACGATTTCAATTTGCCCCCCAACCACCACTGGTATCTCGTATTGACTAATTTGGTAGCCTTTGGGCAAATCAGGATAAAAATAATTTTTACGGGCAAAAATACTGCGCGAAGAAATCTGAGCTCCAATCGCCAAACCAAAACGGATTGCGTGCTCAACCGCTTGACGATTTAGAACTGGTAACACGCCTGGCAAAGCCAAATCGACTGCGCACGCTTGCGTATTTGGCTGGGCGCCAAATTGCGTACTCGCCCCACTGAATATTTTGGACTGTGTTAACAATTGCGTATGCGTCTCAAGTCCGATGACAACTTCCCACTTCATCATGCCATCCCTTCGGGTCTGCGCAGATGCCAGTCGCTGACTTGCTGATACTGGTGTGCAACTTGTAATAGGCGGGCCTCAGAAAAGTAATTTCCGATCAACTGCATGCCAATCGGCAATCCATCACCCGAAAATCCGCAGGGAGCGCTCATTGCTGGCAGGCCCGCCAAATTCGCTGACAAGGTATAGATGTCTTCTAAGTACATCTGCAATGGATCTTTGGTCTTATCTCCCAGCCCCCACGCAACATCCGGGGCCACTGGTCCTAAAATCACATCGCACTGAGTGAAAGCTTGGGCAAAATCTGCAGCAATAATGCGACGAATTTTCTGGGCTTGCAGATAATAAGCATCGTAGTAGCCATGCGATAAAACATAGCTGCCAATCAAAATCCGTCGTTTAACTTCGGCGCCAAAACCCTCGCTACGAGAACGTTGATACATCTCCATCAGATCAGAATAATTACTCGCACGATGCCCATAGCGAACTCCATCGTAACGACTCAAATTGCTCGATGCTTCCGCCGGAGCCAAGACGTAATACACCGGGATCGATAGCTGGGTTTTGGGAAGGCTCACTTCGGTAATGAATGCGCCCAAGGCCTGAAGTTGCTCTTTAGCGGCCAATACTGCTTGGGCAACATCCTGTGCGAGGCCTTCGGCAAAGAATTCCTTTGGCAAGCCGATGCGTAAGCCGGTCAGTGGTTTTTTTACATCTCCTTCTGACCACGGCTGATTCAAATAACGTCCATAGTCCTCGCCGCTATCAGCAAGCGATGTTGAGTCACGCGGGTCATGAATCGACATTGCACTTAGTAAGAGAGCGCAATCCTCGGCCGTTTTACCAATTGGGCCCGCCTGATCCAATGAGGAGGCGTAAGCAATCATGCCGTATCGAGAGACCCGTCCATAGGTCGGCTTAATCCCGGTTAGCCCACAAAAAGCTGCTGGCTGCCGAATCGATCCGCCAGTATCGGTCCCCGTAGCAATCGGTGCTAAACCAGCTGCAACGGCGACGGCCGACCCTCCTGAGGAGCCTCCCGAGACCCGCCGGATATCCCATGGGTTAAGAGCAGGCCCAAAAGCCGAGTTTTCATTGGACGAGCCCATTGCAAACTCATCCATGTTGGTTTTGCCCAGGCATACCATTCCCGCAGCCTGCGGCTGATCGTCGTCTGGGATTCCTAAAGCCGCCACCACTGTCGCATTAAAAGGGCTTTTATAGCCAGCCAGCATTTTGGAAGCGGCGGTCGTCACCCACTCTTTGGTTACAAAAACGTCTTTATGAGCAATGGGAATCCCTGTTAAGGGGCCAGCAAGCCCTTGGGATCTCAGGTGATCAGCCCGTCTAGCCTGCTCTCGGGTCTGATCTGGCAAAACATCCAGATAGGCATTTAAATGCTGGTGCCTTGTCATCCTCTCCAAAAAGAATTCACACAATTCTAAACTAGATATTTCTTTATTAATCAATGAGTTAGACAGATTACGCAAGGTTTGATGCTGCCAATTCATTCGATCACCCTTGGCACCAAAAAATAACCCTCGGCTTGGGCGGGCGCATTGGCCATATTCTGTTCGCGCGCATTGCTCTCCGTGCATGCGTCGACCCGCAAAGGTTCTGCCAAATCCTCAATAAACAAAATGGGGTGGGACAAAGGCTCAATCTGATCGGTGTTGACTGCTTGCATTTGTTCAACCAATGCAAAAACAGCCTCTAATTGTGGCAGTACCGCGACGGCCTCGGAGGCACTTAATTCCAAGCGAGAGAGCTTCGCTATACGGTGAACTTCATTTATATCCATGAGGTGCTAGAGTATCATTTCACTTTTGTATTTAATAATTTTTCTATTTTCTCACTTACATTATGTTTGGTCTCTTTCGTAGTTATTTTTCCAACGACCTAGCGATTGATCTAGGGACTGCCAATACCCTAATTTATATGCGCGATCGAGGGATTGTTCTCGACGAGCCCTCTGTGGTTGCTATTCGCCAAGAGGGTGGGCCTAATGCCAAAAAAACAATCTTAGCCGTTGGTCGAGAGGCCAAAAGCATGCTGGGCCGAGTCCCCGGAAATATTGAAGCAATCCGTCCGATGAAAGATGGTGTGATTGCCGACTTCACCATCACCGAGCAAATGCTCAAGCAGTTTATTAAGATGGTTCACGAAAGTAAGTTACTAAAACCAAGCCCCCGAATTATTATTTGCGTCCCATGTGGCTCAACTCAAGTTGAACGACGCGCCATCCGAGAATCCGCTTTGGGGGCTGGAGCTTCTCAAGTATTTTTAATTGAGGAGCCTATGGCGGCAGCCATTGGTGCCGGTCTTCCGGTTGCTGAAGCCGCAGGATCGATGGTTGTTGATATTGGCGGGGGCACAACCGAAGTTGGCGTAATGTCCTTAGGAGGGGTGGTCTACAAGGGATCGGTCCGAGTGGGTGGTGATAAATTTGATGAGGCCATCACCAATTACATTCGACGTAATTACGGGATGTTAATTGGTGAACAAACCGCGGAAGCCGTTAAAAAGGCAATTGGGTCGGCTTTTCCTGGCGCAGACATTAAAGAGCTTGAGATAAAAGGTCGCAATATTTCTGAAGGCATACCTCGCAGTTTCACGGTTACCAGCAATGAAATCCTAGAGGCACTAACTGATCCCCTAAATCAGATTGTGACTGCAGTCAAAGCCGGATTAGAGCAAACCCCACCTGAACTCGCTTCTGATATTGCTGAGCGTGGCTTAATGCTTACTGGGGGCGGAGCCTTGCTTCGAGACCTAGATCGCTTGCTGATGGAAGAAACTGGTTTACCAATCCATGTTGCAGAAGACCCCCTAACCTGCGTTGCTCGTGGTTGCGGTATTGCATTAGAGCGTATGGATAAATTAGGTGGAGTGTTCTCTCAAGAGTAAACGGTTAGGCGACAGAGCGGGCTATGCAACATAGTGCCCCACCCCTATTTAAGCAAGGCATACCGGCTCTTGCTAAATTAATTGTTTGTCTCGTAGTAAGTTTGGCGCTGATGGTCATTGACTTTAAATTTAAGTCATTAGACTTCATCCGCAATCAAGTTATTACTATCTTGCGACCACTTGAGCAATTAATGCTGCTCCCCACTACCGTAGTTGCTGATAGCACAGACTATTTCACCTCACGCTCCACTCTTGAGCGCGAAAATGGGGTGCTAAAACTACGACAAGCTGAGCTCTCTTTGCTAGCCAATCAGTCATCTTTGCTAGCAGTTGAAAATCAACATCTTAGAAACCTTCTTGAGTTACAAAAAAATGTAGGGTTCAAAACCGTTCCAGTTGAAATTCTTTTTAATCCTCCAAATCCCCTCTCACAACGTGTCGTAGTCAATCGGGGCCAAAACCAAGGTCTTAAATTAGGGTCGCCAATAGCCAATGAAATGGGTATCTTAGGGCAAGTGGTACGCCTATACGACAACTCGGCAGAGGTTTCTTTATTAGAGGATCGTGATTTTGCTGTACCAGTATTGGTCGCCCGCAATGGATTACGTGCTGCAGTTGTTGGAAGCGGTAGAAACCAATTACTTCAGCTGCGCTATTTACCCGTCGCAAGCGATCTCGAGGTGGGCGACATTCTTCTTACATCTGGGGTTGATGGGGTTTATCCGCCCGGGTTTGCAGTAGCAGTTATTACAAAGATTGAACGAAACCTTGACCAAAACTCCTCGAATGTATTTTGCAACCCAATTGCTGAAATCAATCGACATTTACAGGCCTTAGCCCTAATTTACGATCCTGAAATTGATGCCAAACCTGCTTCTGCGTTGAACGCACCTGCGCAAACTGGCGGTCGCCGTCAAACACGTCCCAAAGGGCAGCCATGATTGATTATCAAAGTGGCTACATCCTGCGCCCGGTTAATCCCAGCTTCATCTATATTAGTCTCGCGATTGCGCTGTTGCTTAATTTCTTACCATGGGGTAACCATGCCTGGGTTCCCGATTGGCTTATCGTGTGCATTATCTTTTGGAATATTCACCAACATCGCTATGTAGGCGTTATCACCGCCTTTGTTTTTGGAATTCTGATGGACATTCATAGTGGCTCACTCTTGGGAATGCACGCGTTTAGTTATTCACTAGTCTCCTACATCGCAATTGCTTGGCATAACCGCGTAACAGCATTACGTGTTTCGTCTCAAATCCTTAATGTATTTCCAATATTTGCTTTAGTTTCATTATTCCCTGTATTCATGCTGTGGGTCTTAAATGAACAAATTCATTGGCGCGGATTTTCTAGTTTGATTCAGGCGATTATTGAGGCATTGCTATGGCCGTTAGCCAATTACTTATTACTCTTGCCACAGCGAAGACCAATTGATGTTGATCCCAATCGACCTCTTTAAACGATATGTCTTCAATAAAAAAACCTGATCTCTATTCATTTCAAGAACGGGCACGAGTTGCAATAATTTTTGTTGGCATATGTTTTGGCTTATTGGCTATACGCTTGTTTTGGTTACAAATCATTAGCCATCAACAATATTCGACACTTGCAGATAGCAATCGCATTGCAATCGTACCGGTGCCCGCCAATCGAGGCTTGCTGATTGACCGCAACGGGATTGTGATTGGGCGTAATTACTCAGCACTAACTTTGGAAGTAGATGCCTCACAAATTAATGGCAACGTAGACGATCTCATCAATGAGCTTTCGGAGATTATTCAAATTAGCCCTAGAGATCGCCGAAACTTTAAACGTGCCCTCGAAGATTCTCGAAACATGGGTACATTTCCTTTGCGTTCCATGCTGACCGAAGCCGAGATGGCTCGCTTTCTAGCCAATCGATATCGCTTTCCGGGTGTTGATGTCAGCGCACGTAACTTTCGTGAATACCCCTATAACGAATTAGCATCCCATTTAATCGGTTATATCGGACGAGTTTCACAAAAAGATAAAGAAAGAATGCAAAACGAGCTTCTGGAAACGAGAGGCAGTCAAGACCCTTATGCGCTTCAGGGCGCATTTTTGCCCGGCATTCAATATGTTGGCAAAATTGGTATCGAACAAACCTATGAAAGAATTTTGCGCGGCGTTCCAGGCTATGATGAAGTAGAAATTACGGCTGGTGGTAAGCCCGTTCGTACTCTTTCAAGCACGCCATCCATCCCTGGTAAAAATGTCATTCTCTCAATTGACATTAAATTTCAAGCGCTAGTTGAGCAACTGTATGGCAAACATCGCGGGGCCTTTGTGGCCATTGAGCCTGAAACCGGCGATATTCTAGCCTTCGTTTCAAAGCCCAATTTCAATCCCAATGACTTCGTCGAAGGAATTGATCCTGTCACTTGGAAGGAATTGAATGAGTCAAAGGAAAAACCTCTTTATAACCGGCCCCTAAAGGGTATTTATCCGCCGGCATCCACCTACAAACCTTTCATGGCACTTGCTGCGCTTGAACTTAATAAACGCAAAGCCGAAGATGCGATTGCAGATCCGGGATTTTTTACCTTTGGTAATCACACCTTTCGTGACGATAAAGTAGGCGGCCATGGAATGGTCAATATGGAAAAATCCATTGTGGAATCGTGTGATACCTACTACTACCTCTTAGCGCGCGACATGGGCGTCAACATGATGCACGATTTTATGAAACCGTTGGGCTTTGGTCAGATTACTGGGATTGATTTAGAGGGTGAAGCAAAAGGTGTCTTGCCATCTACAGAGTGGAAAAAGACAGCCTTCAAAAAGCCAGAGCAGCAAAAGTGGTTTGAGGGTGAGACCATCTCACTGGGTATTGGACAAGGCTATAACGCATTCACCATTTTGCAATTGGCACATGCCCTTGCAAATGTTCTCAATTATGGTGTGGTCATGAAACCTCATATTGCTAAAGCCATTGAGGATCCATTCACACGACAAAAGGAACTCACCACCCCCAAGGAAAGCTATCGCATTGATCTCAAGCCAGAAAATATTGAGCTTATTAAAAAAGCGATGGTCGAGGTGAATAAATCAGGAACATCTGCATCGTCATTTCGTAATGCCACCTACAGTGCGGGAGGCAAAACAGGTACTGCTCAGGTATTTAGCTTGAACTCTAAAACGTATCACCACGCCTCAACCCCTGAGTTTCTTCGCGATCATGCTTTATTTGTGACCTACGCACCCAATGACAAACCAAAAATTGCCATTGCGATGATTGTTGAAAATGCCGGTTTTGGTGCCCAGCATGCTGCGCCGATTGCGCGCAAAGCGCTTGACTATTACATTGATGGTAAATGGCCTAAGGAGATTCCGGAATGGAAAAGAGTGCCTTAGTTCGGCTTAAATTAATCCTCCTTCACCTGTTTAATGGCTTTGATGCTCGCCTGGGCTTCATTTTCTTAGCCCTTGCTCTTATTAGTTTTATTGTTTTTTTATCGGCCGGGCAGGGCACCCCCGTGGCTCTTGTTGACCAAATACGTAACTTGGTCATTGCCTTTGTCATCATGTGGGCGGTTTCACAAATCCCGCCCAAATGGCTTGAGACTGCTGCGGTTTGGATCTACGGCATTGGCATTACACTATTAATCGCCGTTGCTCTTTTTGGATTGATTAAAAAAGGGGCCAGACGCTGGGTCAATATTGGTATTGTTATTCAGCCATCGGAGATTATGAAGATTGCGGTACCGCTCATGCTCGCTTGGTATTTTCAAAAACGTGAGGGTATTCGCTCAGCAGTGGATTATCTTGTAGCAGCAATATTGCTAGCTTTACCGGTATTTCTGATTGCTCGCCAACCCGATCTTGGGACTGCACTATTGGTTCTCGCCTCGGGTCTCTATGTCATTATTTTGGCGGGCTTACCATGGCGTTGGATCATTCCCGTTGTAGCGATTGCTGGAGTTGCCATTTTATTTCTTGTTGTATTTAGTGGCAGCATATGTGCGCCCGACATCAATTGGCCACTAATTCGGGAATATCAAAAAAATAGGATTTGTACCTTACTTGATCCATCAAGCGATCCGCTTGGAAAAGGTTTTCATACCATTCAAGCGGTTATTGCGGTTGGATCAGGCGGCTTTTTTGGCAAAGGTTGGCGTGAAGGTACTCAATCCCACTTAGAATTTATTCCTGAAAAACATACCGATTTTGTCTTTGCTGTCTTTGCTGAAGAGTTTGGATTTCTTGGTAATATTCTTTTGATCCTTCTCTTTTTTGCGCTTATTAAGCGTGGCCTAGCGATCTCAGTCAATGCGCCTACTTTATTTACGCGCCTCCTAGGGGGTGCCATTAGTATGATTTTCTTCACCTATGCCTTTGTAAATATCGGCATGGTCACAGGACTTCTTCCAGTGGTTGGGGTTCCGCTTCCGCTCCTCAGTTATGGCGGAACCGCCCTTGTAACGCTTGGGTTTGGGGCCGGCATATTGATGAGTATCCACCGCCATCGACGACTGGTTCAAAGCTAATTATTTTGAAAAGTGGCAACAAAAAACCCAGCCGAAGCTGGGTTTGTCTGAGATTGTTCTCGATTACTTCTTACGCTTATTAACAGCATCCTTAAATGCCTTACCTGCAGAAAACTTGACTGTCTTGGAGGCGGCAATTTTGAGAGGCTCGCCCGTTTTTGGATTGCGGCCCATACGAGCAGCACGTTTACCAGAAGCGAAGGTTCCAAAACCGATTAACTGTACTGAGTCACCCTTGGTTACTGCTTTAATGATGTGCTCAATGGCAGAATTCAAAGCGTACTCTGCTTTTGCTTTAGAAATCTCGGCATCGTCAGCAATTGCTGCGATTAAATCTGCTTTATTCAAGTGAAGCTCCTTGTTAATTGTTCATTGTGTTGCGCACATGCGCTGGTGCAATTGTAAACACAAAATGTTATAAAAATAAATAATCTTTAGAAAAAAATGGCCGTGAAACCTTTTAGGGTATGACTAATCTAGAACAACTAAGTCAACGATAAAATATTCAGTCTCAGCAAAGCAATTGGTTGGCAAACCAACGTGTTGCTCATACTGCAATGAAACTTTACGTCCCATATTAGCGTTTATTTTGTTCGCCACGGCATCATCGCGCACCGAAAAGAAGAATTTTTCAGACATGGTTCCAGGCATTGAGACCATCGCAAGCTCTCCCTCCCAGGTCTTGCAAAACCAGCCGCGCTTAGAGAACTTTTGAACATAGCCGGCTCGATCGCCTTCGGCATAACTCCAATTGAGCATTAAATATGTATAACCAGCGATTAAAACTGCGCCAATCAGAATTAAAATGAGAAGTGATCGAAAAAAACGTGCCATACGATTTATTTAATAAAAAGCTATCTTACTGGATTAAATTGACCGAAGAGGATGAGTTTATGATGCGCCCTAATTCAGCTTGTTATTTATTTAGCATTTGCTTCTTAATGGTGTTTTCTAGCCACTCATTTGCCAACTCGGGCGAGTCAATATATAAGCAAGTTTGTGCAAACTGTCATACGCCTGGGGTTGCGGGGGCCCCAAAGCTAGGGGACAAAGCCAAGTGGGCCGTTCTAATTAAGGAAGGCCAAATCCAAATTACGGCTCATGGCTATGTTGGGATTCGTGGTATGCCCGCCAAAGGTGGAAAACCGGATTTAAGTGTGAGTGATTTTGCTGCGTCGGTTGTTTACATGGCCAATCAGTCTGGCGCAACCTGGAGCAATCCGGATGATGCCATGTTAAAAAGGATTGATGCTGAGATTTTGCGTCGTCAGGCACAGATTCGGAAGTAGGTATCTAGATGGAGCTTCGTCACGGGATTTTTCTCATCTTTTTAGGCTCAGCGCTGTTTATTTACTATCGGGGTAAAGTGCGCTTTGGTTTGCTTCGCTCCCTCACTGATTATGTAGTGTTGCTAGCACCCATCAATGC
>VYKP01000058.1_pt1 | contig 24777 bp, 26 predicted proteins | sample 5114551 | NCBI WGS metagenome assembly VYKP01 (sample SAMN12291777, study PRJNA351875) | freshwater metagenome | isolation source: freshwater lake | place: USA: Michigan, Baseline Lake | collected 2013-08-09
CGGAACTCGAGGAACGGATTCTTCGAGACGGATCGACTCCACTGCGCATCGAGCACCGTCCGCCCGTTGTGCGTGGCGACCACGTGGTGGATGAAGTGCATCGGCACCATGCCCTCGCCGACCGGATCCTTGCGCAACCCGGTTTCCATGGGATGGGGCATCAGCACCTTCACGGTGGCGACGTCCCCCTCGAGGGCGATGCGCATCTTGATCGGATCGGGCATGGCGTCTCCGGACTCAGCCCGCGCAGCCGCCGAGGGTGACCTTGGTCTCCCGCCGGGCGAAGAATTGGCGATCTCCCGCGAGCACGACGGCGCGCAGGTGGGCCGATTCGGCCATCTTGATGCGGATGGCCACGATGGGCTCCATGCCCGGGAGTAGATCGAAGTGGGCGACGAGCGGCTGCGGGTTCTTCTCGGCGAACAGCAGGATGCTGCGGGTGTCGGGCACCTTCGACTGGATCTCGACGTGGACGATCGCGCTGTTCTCCGCGATGTCCGGTGCCCGGAGGATGACGTCCTCGCTTTCGACTGCGTCGGCCACGCCGGCGGCAACGAGGGCCAGATCGATCGCCTTGGCGTCGAAGGCCGGTACGTTGCGGGTGCCGGCCCACGCAATGATCGGTGAGACCAGTCCGACCGTCGCGGCCACCACGGCGCCCGCCATCCCGGCGATCCGCGCAAGCACACGGCGGCGCAGCGGGCCCTGCAGCGCGGAAAGGTCAGAGTCCATGAACGTAGTCCACCACCTGGTCGATCTCCTCCTCGGTGAGGATGCGGTGCCGGCCGTACGGCGGCATGATCGTGTCGTGATTGAAAGCGCGGGCATCCCAGATCCGTTGACGCAGGCGTGCCCGGTCGGGATATCGCTGCCGGATGTTCTCCAGTGCCGGGCCCATATCGGCATTGGTTTCCGCACCTGGATCCGCCGGCATGCGGTGGCACGCGAGGCAGTTGCCGCGCTCCTGATCATGGGCCACGCGACGGCCGGGTAGATCGGCCGCGGTCACAACGCTCAATGTGCTTCCGAAAAGCACCAGGGCGACGAGAAAGGCGGAGGTGTGTGACATCGGGCGTGGCGTGGAGCGTGTCCTGGATCGGACCGGGCCGTCCGCGGTGGGTTCGCCTGATCGCCGGAACTTCAGCGAGCCGGCTCGGCCGCCTGCCAGTGGCCCGACTTGCCGCCCTTCTTCTCGAGCAGTCGGACGGACTCGATGCACATGCCCCGGTCGATCGCCTTGCACATGTCGTAGATCGTGAGCAGGCCCACCGAGGCTGCCGTCAGCGCTTCCATTTCGACGCCGGTGCGTCCGTGGCACTCGGCAGTGGCGATGCAGTCCACGGCATGGAGATCCTCGTGGACCTCGAACTCGACAGCGACCCGCGTGAGCGCGATCGGATGGCAGAGCGGGATGAGATCGGAGGTGCGCTTGGCACCCTGGATGGCGGCGATCCGGGCCACGCCGAGGACGTCGCCCTTGCGGGACGTGCCTTCGAGGATGCGCGTCAGGGTGGCCGGCTGCATGACGATCCGGCCGATCGCGACGGCGACACGGGCGGTCTCGGCCTTCTCGCCGACATCGACCATGTGGGCCTGACCGCGGTTGTCGAAATGGGTGAGATCGTTCAAGAGTTTCGCCGGGAGAAGAACCAGAAACAGGCCGCAGCTATCATAGCATCGTGATCCGAGCCTCCCTCCTCTGCCTTCTCGCGGTGTTGCCCCTCCCGGCGGCGCCTGCGGACACCCTTCCCGACCTCGGCGACGTCTCGCAGGCGACGCTGTCGCCGGCGCAGGAACGCGGGATCGGTTACAACATCATGCGGCAGATCCGGCAGTCGCCGAGCTACCTCGACGACCCGGAGGTGGCGGACTACCTCAACAGTGTGGGCTACCGCCTGGTGGCCGTGAGCCCCGACGCACGTCAGGACTTCCTCTTCTTCCCGTTGCAGGACAACTCGGTGAACGCCTTCGCGCTGCCGGGTGGGTATGTGGGCGTGCATTCCGGGCTCATCCTGACCGCGCAGAGTGAATCCGAACTCGCGGCTGTGATGGCGCACGAAGTCGCGCACGTGACCCAGCGGCACATCGCCCGCATGGTCGCGGCACAGCAGAAGCAGGGGATCGTCTCCCTCGCCGCCGTGGCAATCGCCATCCTCGCCGCGCGATCGAACCCGCAGGCGGCCGTCGGCGCCATCGCGGCGACTCAGGCGCAGGCGTTGTCGAGCCAGCTTGCCTTCAGCCGTGACAACGAACGCGATGCCGACCGCGTCGGCGTGCAGATCCTCGAGCGCTCGGGCTTCGATACGCACGCCATGCCGGTGTTCCTCGACCGCCTGCAGCGGTCCACCCGCTCTCTCGAGACCGGCGCCCCCAGCTACCTGCGGACGCACCCGATCACCTACGAGCGTATCGCCGACGTCCAGGGCCGCATCTACGATCTGCCCTTTCGCCAGGTGCCGGACAGTCTGGATTTCCACCTCATCCGAGCCAAGCTGCGCGCCCTGCAGAAGGAGCCTCGGGACGCCGTCGCCTACTTCGACGATCTGGTGGCGGAACGGAAGTTCGCGAACGAGACGGCTGCCCGCTATGGTCTGGTCATCGCCCTGCTGCGCGCCCGCGACAGTGCCCGGGCTGCGAAGGAGATCAAGGCGCTGCCGCAGGCCGTCGACAGCCATCCGATGCTCGCGGCACTTCAGGGCCGCGTGCTCGCCGCCGCGGGCAAGTCGCAGCAGGCGATCGACTGGTACCGCAAGCAGATCGTCAATTTCCCGAATCAGCGGACCCTCGTGTACGCACTGGCCCAGACGCTTCTCGATGCGAAGCGCCCTGCGGAAGCGAACATCGTGATCGACGCCCGCCTGCAGCAGGACCCCGACGACGGTCGCCTGTACGAGATGCAGGCCAATGCCTACTCGGCCCTCGGCCAGAACATGATGAAGCACCGCTCGCTCGCCGAATCCTATGTGGCCCAGGGCAACCTCCAGCTCGCGATGGAACAGCTGCAGCTCGCCCTGAAGAACAACAACGGCGACTTCTACGAGGTGTCCGGCATCGAGGCGCGCCTCACGCAGCTCCGGTCGCTGACGGCCAAGCAGCAATGACATCGCCGGGCGACCAGGACGCGCAGAACAACCCGGTGACGGCGGCGGGAATGCCGATAGAATCGGCGCCTTCGTCACCCGACCCGTCGCCCGCCTCCATGGACCGTATCGGCAAGTACGAACTGGTGCGCGAACTCGGGCGCGGCGCGACGAGCGCGGTGTACCTCGCGAACGATCCCTTCGCCGGCCGCCAGGTGGCGGTCAAGCTGGTGAAGCAGGAGGCCCTCGGCGATCGCGAGTACGGCCGTCGCTTCCAGAAGCTCTTCCTCACCGAAGCGTCCCTCGTCGGCAAGCTCAACCATCCGCACATCGCCGCCATCTACGACGCCGTGGCCGACGTCGACGGCAGCTACATCGTGATGGAGTTCGTCGACGGCCCGACGCTCGACGAGTTCTGCCGGGTCGAGAACCTGATGTCCGTTTCGCGCGTGGTGGAGCTGATCTTCAAGTGCAGCAAGGCGCTCGACTACGCTCTCCGCATCGGCATCATCCACCGCGACATCAAGCCGGCCAACATCCTCATGGCCCCCGACGGTGAGATCAAGATCTCGGACTTCGGCGCGGCGCTTTCGCTCGGGTCCGAGACGACGCAGGTCACGGGTGTCGGATCACCGGCCTACATGTCGCCCGAGCAGGTCCGCGACCAGCAGCTGAATCACCAGACCGACATCTTTTCGCTCGGTGTGCTCATGTATCAGTTGCTGACAGGGCGCCTGCCGTTCAAGGCGACCAACAACTTCAGCATGGTCTACCAGATCATCAACGTGGACCCGCCACCGCCCTCCGTGCACCGCCCCGAGATCCCGCAGGTCGTGGACGTGATCGTGAAGAAGGCGCTGCAGAAGAGCCTCGAGCGCCGGTACCAGAGCTGGAACGAGTTCTCGGCCGCGCTCGCGGCGGTCTTCGGGGACCTGAAGTCGATTGCCGAGCCCGTGCCGGAGGCCGAGAAGTTCTCCACGTTGCGGGATCTCGAGTTCTTCCGCGGCTTCGGCGATGCCGACCTCTGGCAGGTCGTGCGCATCTCCTCCTGGTCGCGGCATCCGGCCGGCACGGCCGTCATCGACGAAGGGGCCGATGGACGCTCGTTCTTCATCCTGGCGGCCGGCGAGGTCCGGGTCACGAAGAACGAACGGCTCCTCACGACGCTGCAGGCCGGCCAGTGCTTCGGCGAGATGAGCTATCTCGGTACGCGCGACTTCCACCGTTCCGCCACCGTCACCGCCATCACCGACATCACCCTGATCGAAGTGTCGGACGAGGCGCTGTCGCAGGGCACGGAGTCGTGCCGCAACCGGTTCAATGCCGCCTTCCTGGAACTGCTGGTGTCGCGCCTGGAGGCCGCCAACATCCGCGTGTCGCAGTTGCTGGTGGACCGTACCGTGGGCACACGATAGCCGCGGTATCCTTCGGCCTTCGCCCGAATATCCGTCGACCACGGAGCGCACGATCCCCATGACCACGACCGACATTCCGCACGATTTCGAACTCGATGCCCGGGGCCTCAACTGCCCCCTCCCCATCCTTCGAACCAAGAAGGCCCTGAACGGCATGGGCTCGGGCCAGATCCTGAAGATCCTCGCCACGGACCCCGGCTCGGTGCGCGACTTCCAGGCCTTCTCCAAACAGACCGGCAACGAACTGCTGGGCGTCGACGAATCGGCCGACGAGTTCCGGTTCCTGATGAGGAAGCGATGAACTTCCGACGAACCGCGGGCCTCCCGCGACTGCCGTCACCGCCGTCGGTCGAAGAACTGATCGTCGGATTCGACCGGGGGTTGCGAACCCTCTTCGCGAGGGCAACCTCCTCGCGCCCCTACCCCGATGCCGACATGCCAGAACCGGATCTCACGCCGGAACAGCGCCGCCACGCAGCGGCGCTGATGCGGGTGAATCACACCGGGGAGGTCTGCGCGCAGGCGCTCTACCAGGGGCAGATGCTCACCGCCCGCGCCCCCGAGGTCCGCCGGGCACTTGCCCGGGCGGCCGTCGAAGAGACCGATCACCTCGCCTGGACCGAGCAGCGGATCGAGGCGCTGGGGGGCCGCAAGAGCGTCCTCAACCCGCTGTTCTACTTCGGTTCGTTTGCAATGGGTGCCCTGTCGGGCATCGCCGGGGACCGCTGGAACATGGGCTTCCTCGCCGAAACCGAGCGCCAGGTGGAAGGGCATCTGACCAGCCATCTCGACACGCTGCCCGATGCGGACGTCCGCAGCCGGGCCGTCGTCGAGAAGATGCGCGCCGACGAAGCCGCGCACGCCCGGACCGCTGTCGATCACGGCGGGGCTCCGCTGCCGGCGCCGATCGCCGGCGCCATGCGGGCCGTGGCCAAGGTGATGACGACCGCTACGTACCGCTGGTAGCCGTCGCGAGATCGACGATCTCGAAGTCGTGGGTGATCTCAGCCGTCTTGCCGAGCATGATCGACGCCGAGCAGTACTTCGTGGCTGACAACTCGATCGCGCGCGCCACGGCCTCAGGCTTGAGGTTGCGCCCCTTCACCACGAAGTGCAGGTGGATCCTGGTGAAGACCTTGGGGTCGACGGGTGCGCGGTCGGCGTCCATCTCGACGGCGACATCATCGATGTCCTGCCGGCTCTTCTTCAGGATGGTGACCACGTCGTAGGCCGTGCAGCCGCCGGCCCCGGCCAGCAGGGTCTCCATCGGACGCGGCCCCAGGTTGCGCCCGCCGCCTTCCGGGGCGCCGTCCATCACGATCGCGTGGTTGCTTTCCGTCTCGCCCAGGAACGTCACGCCCTCCACCCATTTCACTCGAACTTTCATCGCAGGTCTCCCATTCGCTCAGCCGTCGATTCTATCCACGGCCGGGGCTTCCGGACGGCTTCCGGAAAACGACCGGGACGGCGCGTCTCCATATTCCGAATACGCCATGCCTCGCCCCTTGGATACCGCGCCGCAATATGCAACACTTCGTTACGATTGAGTGGAGACTTTCGGGTCCAGGACGTGTGGTCCACACATGATTCACCTCATCAGGATTCCGAGATTGAGCGCAGCCCGGCGGCTGCGCTCTTTTTTTGTTCTCCGCTCGGGAACACGATTCCCGATTCGGCGCTCCGAGGCGTGTCTGCTGCGGCACGGCAAACTCGCCCATATCCAGGAAAGGGGATTTTGAGGGCTTTGGGTGGACAATCGATTCTGTCTACCGATCAATGAGTTAAGACGCAAATTCAAGACAAGTGCGATTCCGGCAGATATACTCCTGAGTTATTTCGAAGCAAGGTGAACGAGCATGGCCCAACAGTCGGCAACTGACGGCAAGAAGCGGCGGTTCCTGATCGCCGCCACCGGCGCGGTTGGCGCGGTAGGGGCGGCCTTCGTGGCGACGCCCTTCCTCACCAGCATGGCGCCCAGTGCACGCGCGAAGGCAGCAGGTGCGCCAGTGGAGGTTGACATCTCCAAACTCGAACCGGGAATGATGGTGACGGTCGAGTGGCGAGGTCGCCCGGTGTGGATCATCCACCGGACCAAGGAGATGCTCGAGATCCTGCCCAAGGCTTCGGACAAGGTGGCCGACCCCGAGTCGAACCAGCCCCTTCAGCCCGAATACGCCAAGAACGCCAACCGGTCGATCAAGCCCGATTTCATGGTCGTGGTCGGCATCTGCTCCCACCTGGGCTGTTCGCCGTCCGAGAAGATGAAGATCGGCCCGGAAAGCGGTCTCGGGGACGACTGGCCCGGCGGCTTCTACTGCCCCTGCCACGGCTCCAAGTTCGACCTCGCGGGGCGGGTCTTCAAGGGCATGCCTGCACCGGTGAACCTCACTGTGCCGCCGCACACCTATGTCACCGACACCCGCCTCCTGATCGGCGAAGACAAGAAAGGAGCCTGACGAGATGAGCAAGCCAGCGGCCCTCATCCAGTGGATCGACGAGCGCTTCCCGCTCACGGCCAACTGGAAGACGCACCTCTCCGAGTACTACGCGCCGAAGAACTTCAACTTCTGGTACTACTTCGGCTCCCTCGCACTCCTCGTGCTGGTGATCCAGATCCTCTCCGGGATCTTCCTCACCATGCACTACAAGCCGGACGCCGCCCTGGCCTTCGGTTCGGTCGAATACATCATGCGCGACGTCCCCTGGGGATGGCTGGTGCGCTACATCCACTCGACCGGCGCCTCGATGTTCTTCGTCGTGGTCTACCTGCACATGCTGCGCGGCCTGCTCTACGGCTCGTACCGCAAACCGCGCGAGCTCATCTGGATCTTCGGCATGCTGATCTACCTCTGCCTGATGGCGGAGGCGTTCTTCGGCTACCTGCTTCCGTGGGGTCAGATGTCGTACTGGGGCGCACAGGTGATCGTGAACCTCTTCGGCGCCGTGCCCTTCATCGGTGAAGACCTCTCCGTGTGGATCCGCGGCGACTACGTCGTCGGCGACGCCACGCTGAACCGCTTCTTCGCCTTCCACGTGATCGCGATCCCGCTCGTCCTGATCGGCCTCGTCGCCGCGCACATCATCGCGCTCCACGAAGTCGGGTCGAACAATCCGGACGGCGTCGAGATCAAGAAGAAGAAGGACCCGAAGACCGGCATCCCGCTCGATGGCATCCCGTTCCACCCGTACTACACGGTGAAGGACATCGTGGGCGTGGTCGTCTTCCTGATGGTCTTCACGATCGTCGTGTTCTTCCTGCCCGAGGTCGGCGGCTACTTCCTCGAGTACAACAACTTCATCCCCGCCGACCCGATGAAGACCCCGCCGCACATCGCGCCGGTCTGGTACTTCACGCCGTATTACGCGATGTTGCGTGCCGTGCCGGCCATGTTCGGATCGCAGTTCCCGGGCGTGATCGTGATGGGTGCCGGTGTCGTGATTTTCTTCCTCCTGCCCTGGCTCGATCGCGGCAAGGTGAAGTCGATCCGCTACCGCGGCCCGCTCTTCCGCGGCTGGCTCTACGTGTTCATCGTGAGCTTCGTGATCCTCGGCTGGCTCGGCGTGAAGCCCACCGACTTCCTGGGCAAGGTGGGTTCGACCGACCTCGAATGGGCGACGCTGCTGGCGCGGATCTTCACGATCGTCTACTTCCTCTTCTTCCTGCTGATGCCCTTCTACACGGCCATCGACCGCGAACAACCCGAACCCGATCGCGTGACGGGGTAACGCCATGAAACTACTCGAGCGACTCATTGCAATCGCGGCGCTGGTACCGACGCTGGCCTTCGCCAACGTCGAAGTCCCGCTGGACACGGCGCCCATCAACAACGGCGACATGGCGTCCCTGCAGAACGGCGCGAAGCTGTTCGTGAACCACTGCCTGAACTGCCATGCCGCGTCCCACATGCGGTACAACCGTCTCACCGACCTGGGTCTGACGGAACAGCAGATCAAGGACAACCTCATGTTCACCACCGAGAAGGTCGGTGATCACATGAAAGTCGCCATGAACGCGAAGGACGCCGCCAAGTGGTTCGGTGCGCAGCCGCCGGACCTCTCGGTGATCGCCCGTTCGAGGGGTGCCGACTGGCTCTACACGTATCTGCGCACGTTCTACCGCGACGACACGCGGGCCACCGGCTGGAACAACGTCGCCTTCCCGAACGTCGGCATGCCGCACGCGCTGGCGGAACTGCAGGGCGAACTGGTGATGGAAGAGCACAAGAAGCCCGAAGGCGAGGCAGCCGCCCACGGCGCCTCGCACGAACCGCCGAAGCTCGTGCTCGCGAAGGCCGGGACCATGACGCTGAAGCAATACGACACCGCCGTCGCGGACCTCGTGAACTACCTGGTCTACATGGGTGAGCCCGCGCGGAATCGTCGGGTGCAGATCGGCATGATGACGCTCATCTTCCTCGGCGTGCTGCTCGTGTTCGCCTACGCATTGAAGAAAGAATACTGGAAGGACGTGCACTGAGCCCCGCTCTGCACGCACCTCACCGGCACAGGGAGATCGTTCGATGATGACGCTTTATTCGGGCACCACTTGCCCGTTCAGCCAGCGCTGCCGGATCGTGCTTTACGAGAAGGGCATGGACTTCCAGATCCACGACGTGGATCTCTTCAACAAGCCCGAGGACCTCGCGGTGATGAACCCGTACAACCGCACCCCGGTGCTGGTGGAACGGGATCTCGTGCTGTACGAATCCAACATCATCAACGAGTACATCGACGACCGCTTCCCGCATCCGCAACTGATGCCCGCGGACCCGGTGATGCGCGCCCGCGCACGGCTCTTCCTCTTCCGTTTCGAGAACGAACTCTTCTCGAACATCGAAGCGCTGGAGAAGGGCAACCAGAAGCAGGCCGAGAAGGCCCGCCAAGTCGTGCGCGACAGCCTCACGCAGATCGCCCCGGTGTTCAACAAGCAGAAGTTCATGCTGGGCGACGAGTACTCCATGCTCGACGTCGCCATCGCACCGCTGCTGTGGCGCCTGGACTACTACGGCGTGCAGATCCCGAAGCAGGCAGCCCCGCTGCTGAAGTACGCCGAGCGCCTGTTCAGCCGCCCCGCGTACATCGAAGCCCTCACGCCCGCCGAGAAGGTGATGCGCAAGTGACGCCCCCGTCCACCACGCCCTACCTGATCCGTGCGATCTACGAGTGGTGCGTGGATGGCGGCTTCACGCCGTACCTCGCCGTGAAGGTGAACGCGCGCACGCGTGTGCCGATGGAGTTCGTCCGCAACGGCGAGATCGTCCTCAACGTGAGCGCCGACGCGACGCGCAACCTCACCATCGGCAACGACGGCATCCAGTTCTCGGCGCGCTTCAGCGGGACGTCCCGCGAACTCTCGATCCCGATCGATGCCGTGACCGGCATCTTCGCGAAAGAAAACGGCCAGGGCCTGGCCTTCCCGCAGACCGACGAAGCCCCCGAGATCGTGGGCGACGGCGAGTCCGAAGAAGACAGATCCCCCCCGGACGACCCGCCGACCCCGCCCCCGAGCGGCCGGCCCAAGCTCCAGGTCGTGAAGTAGCGCCCGACCGCTGGTGGCAGGTGAGATCCCGGTCGTATCATTTCCCCGTCTTCAAAGCCGCTTTAGCTCAGGGGTAGAGCAACCGCCTTGTAAGCGGTAGGTCGTCAGTTCGAATCCGACAAGCGGCACCAGTTACCCTCCGCAGTAAGGTGCACCGAGCATCCCGCAACGTGCACTAGTCCTTTGATCTGCCAAGAGATTTATCCTTGTTTCACTGCCTGACGCGTGCAACGGCAAGCACCAAAGTGCACCGATACGCACGCGTTACTGGCGGAACAAGTGGCGGAACAAATTGGGCGACCGGAGGGTGCAGAAATGCCAAAACGCAAACTGACTGCGCGAATTCACATGCTCACCGTGCGCCACGTCATGGCGGCCGGAACGGGTGACCACAATGACGGTGGCGGCCTGCTACTGCGGGCTCAACAGGAGCGCGCATCCTGGGTCTTCCGATACACGGCTGTAGGTGGACGGCGTCGGGAGATGGGTCTTGGCACCTGCCAGAGGCAGAACGCCCAACTGGCAGGGGAGAGCTTGCGACAAGCCCGCGACAAGGCGTCCCAAGCTCGCGCGATGCTGGAGGAACACCCGCCGCGCGATCCCATAGACGATCGGGCCCAGGTCCGCGGGCAAGCGGCTACAGCCGAAGTGCAAGCCAAGGTGAGGCGGCAGACCCGGACAGACACCTTGGCTCGGGTAGCACGGACGTATCACGAGAGATTTATCGAGCCGAAGCTCTCCACAGCGCAGTCTGCCCGCTGGATCGGTGCCCTCGAACTCCACGTACCGAGCGACATATGGAACAAGCCGATGGCCGAGATCACCCGGACCGATCTGCTCGACTTCCTTCTCGATATTCAGTCGCGGCTCGCCGACACCGCGCAGCGGGTCCGCCGCAGGCTGGACGAGATCTATGACGACGCAACAGATCGCGGGATCGTGCCCGACAACACCGTAGCGTTGCTTCGCGAGAAACTACGGCGCCGGCATGTCTCCCATCGGGTCACACCGCGGCCTTCCCTGCCGTTCCCTCAAGTGTCGGACTTCGTGAAACAACTGAGGAAGGAAGAGGGAATCGCAGCACGTTGCCTGGAGTTCGTCATCCTCACTGCCGCGAGGACGGGCGAAGCGATCGGCGCATCATGGGCAGAGATCGATCTAGAGGCCCGACTCTGGACCGTCCCAGCCGAAAGAATGAAGGGTGGGGAGGCACACGCGGTCTATCTCGCTCCACGCGCTATCGAGATTCTCGTGCAGATGCAGGAGAACACGTCACCGTGGGTGTTCCCGTCACCGCGAAGCCGACTGCAGTCCCTATCGAACATGGCAATGCTCACACTCCTACGGAGGATGAAGCGGACGGACTTCGTCGTGCACGGGTTCCGTGCCTCGTTCTCGACGTGGGCAAACGAGCTGGACATTGCGAAGCCGGATGTCATCGAGGCATGTCTCGCGCATCGCGAATCCGACAGGATCAGGGCTGCATACAACCGTGCAACGTTTGTTGCCGAGCGCCGCAGGCTTCTCGCGGCATGGGCCGAGTACGTCGAACCCGCGTCGGAACGTTGTCCCGAAAGTGCATCGGACAAGCCCGGAACAAGTACTGCAGGGAACGGCGCCGAATAGGACACTGACTCTGGAACTCATCCACACGCCCTCTGATTCCCCAGCTTCCACTCGGGATCACGGCGTGCTCGAAATCGATCAGGGTCGGACTTGGCCCAGGTCCGAGCCAACGATCTGATTGTTAGACTTCAGCACGTAGAGGGCGCCGCAGCACCGTTGCGGAGGTCTCCTCGCACTCGTGCAATTTCCTAGGGGACGCGATGAACGGCGCCATATTCACCCGTGGAGACGGCTACACCCCACTCGCAGAAAATCTCGCTGGGCTCTGGGACACCCCCTACAAGGATCTCCCATCGGATCTCAAGCCGATGATTGAACGAGCGTTCGGTGGTCGTAGCAACATGACCTTCGTTATCGACCAGTCACTCGAGCCCGGACCCGCGGCCAAGGGACAAGGCGCAATTGCAGGCGCGACGACCGTAAGGCGTGCCCGGAACATTGCAGCACTCTGGAACAAGGCAACGGCATCGCAGCGTCGGACGATCTGCGTTGGCTACGACGACCGCCATGATCCGGCACACGAGCCGGTCATGTTCTTCGAGGTGGTGAAGTTCTCGGAAGAGTTGCAGCACGACTGGATACCTCGCGTGCAGGAACTGTGGGGCGGCTCGGCCAGGCCAGCCTTGAAAGAGGTTGTCGAAAAGCTCGAAACGATCATGGACCTCGATCGCCCTCAAGCAAGCGCGGCGGTGAGACGCCTCCGAGCGGCGGCGCAGGAGCGTGACCGGATCGATCAGGAGCTTCAAGCATTGCGCGCGGCGCACGACGCTGTCGTGAAGGAGCGCAACGCGCTCCAGGAAAGCCTGGCGCGGATCAGTGCTGCGAAGACGCCCTCGACCGTGCACTTCTCAAGCGATCCACAAGAAACACCATTCCGCACGCAAGAGCGCGAGACGCTCCTCACGATCATCGGCTCGCTAATCGAGTTGATGTTGCTGAAGAACTCCAGAGGGATCCGGAACAGTGTATTCCCGCACACCGCTGGAATTCGCGAGGCTCTGATTCACCATTTTGGACTGCGAAAGGGAATTTCTAAGTCGACCCTGTCCGAGAAATTTAGAATTGCTAAACAATTAGTTACACCAGAATAACGTCCAGACCAGTATCGACCCAGACCCAGTCTGGACCGCTGAAGTCGCCGGGACCATCGAGAATTCAATCTCGATTCTGCACTTCAGAGGGTGCACAAATGGTTCGGCAACTTCTCGCGAGCGCCGTCGAAGGCGCGCAGCTCCTCGGCATCTCCGAGCGTCTGTTCCACCAGCGGCGTCACGACCCCGATTTTCCGCCCGCCGTGCAGCTCGGCCCGCGCTGTAAGCGCTGGCGCGTGTTGGATCTTGAGCAGTACGTCGCAAACCTCCCCGCCGCAGCCCCGTCGTCCGAGCCGCTTCAGTTGGTTGAGGCGCGCCGTCCGGATCATTGCGATGACGACCGGTCGACACCGACGGCGCAGCGAGGCCGCTAACTACCACCGATTTCGAGAGGCCTCCGCCCACCCTAGCCCGAGATCGAGCATGTCCACGCCAACACGCAGTCAGTCTGACCGCATCTCGGAATCAGCGCACTCCGCGTCGCCGGTCATCCTCAGCGGCGCCGACTTAGCCCAGGCTCGATCGGTCAGCATGACCGCGCCCACGCAGTTGGGACTCGTGAAGGCTGCCGAGCAGGCCCTGCTTGGCAGTCTGATGAATCAGGCGGCCGCAATAGCGATGGCAGCCCGACTCGTCCAGGCCACGGACTTTGAGGTCGATGGTCACCGTCACATCTGGCAAGCGATGCTCGACTGCGAGGAAGTCGGCGAGCCCGTGACGGCATTGACCGTCGCGCAGCGAATGGAGCGAAACGATAGGTTGGATGGTATCGGCGGGTTCGAATACCTCGTCGCGCTGTGCGGGAACACGACCGGCACCAATGTCGAGGCAAGTGCGAAGTTGGTCGCAGCGAACGGGGCTCGGCGGACGATCTCGCGGATCGGCGACCGGATTGCCAAGGCGGCGACCCGGCCCGGCACGCCAATAGCTGATCTCGTCCAACAGGCCATCAATGCTCTGGGGCCGCTGGCGCGTTTGCATGGCGCGACGGACGGAGAAGCCCAACCGATCGACTGGGGCGAGTCTGAGGCTGCAGGGGAACCGCCACCGCGCGAGTGGATTGTTCAGGATTGGTTGATGCGGAGTGGCCCTTCGCTATTCGCCGGTCGTGGAGGCATCGGCAAGTCCCTCGCAGCCCGCATGCTCGGCGCGACGCTCTCCATCGGCCGCGACTACATCGGTCCCGTCGGTGAGCCGCTCTCGGTGCTGTACTGGTCGTGCGAAGACGACGCCGATGAGTGCCGGCGCAGTGTATGGGCCATCGCCAAGCATCTGGGCGTCCCGGTGTCCGCCTTCCACCGGTTCCATGTCGTCTCGCGCGTCGGTCTCGACAACACGCTTGTCGAATACGAGTTCAGCCGACCGACGGTCCGGCCCCCGCTTGAGCAGCTGCGCAGGCAGGCCGAGGCGCTACAGGCCGACGTCGTCATCCTCGACAATGTCGCGCACCTGTTCGGCGGTAACGCCGCGAGCCGGCGCGATGTCACGCACTTCGTGAACACCTTGGCGGGCCTGCACGGTGACCGAAAAGTATCGACTCTGCTCCTGCATCACACCGCGAAAGCCGCGGATTCCGAATATGGGGATAGCGCGGCCTGGGAGAACGCCGTCCGCATGCGCTGGTGGCTCACGGACAAGTTGCCCGACAGAAAGCCCGACGAAGGCGACGACGAGGCCGCGGACAACGGCGTGCGCTACCTCTGCCGGCGGAAGGCGAACTACTCCGGCCGCGACATCCGCCGCATGTTTTTCAAGGAAGGCGCGATCCTCGCCGAAACGCTGGAGGAGGTGGCGCACGACTATGGCCTGATGCGTTCGATTCGCGCTCGAACTGCCGAGCGTCTTGTGCTGGAGGCCGTGCGGACCTTCAACGGAAAGGGAATCCATGTTGTCGAGGGGACGAAGGGCGCCTTCCTGCCGAAGATGATGGTCGAGTACAAACTCAGCGGGGACTTCGCCGTGCGCGAACTGCGCACCGCCATGGCTGCGATGCTACTCGACGGTCGACTGGTTAAGCGCGTGGACGGGAAGCATGCCAACCGTTCAGACCGCATCGGATTGATGGTCGCCGATGTGCAAGATGACTGCACAAATGCAAGCACGAATGCACGCACAAATCCGCACGAATGCCCGCTCGGTGTTGCGCGCACACACACACCTACGTAGTAGGTAGATGTGTGCGCACCCTACATGTGTGCCAACAACCTCTGGAGACGAACCCATGAGCCTTCATGTTCTCGCCCTCGGTACCCTGACCGCCGACCCCCAGCAGCGCACCAGCAGCGGCGGGAAGCCCTACGTCACTGCCAACCTGCGCGCGGCGACTGACGAGGAGCCCGTCCCCGTGTCGGTGGCGGCCTTCTTGGACTCGGCCAAGGCAGCGCTGCTCGCGCTCCACAAGGGCGACAGCGTGTCTGTCACTGGGCGCTCGGAACTCACTTCGCGGACTGGACGGGAAGGAGATTCGGGAAAGGGACGGAGCCTCATTGCTGACGCAGTGCTCTCAGCCTCCGCCGTCAGCAAGAAGCGCGACGCGGCCGCTCGCCGGGCTGGCGCTTATACCGATGATCTGACCACGGGGTAGGACGAATGCTCCAGTACCGGGGCTGGAATGGCCCGCGGGAGGTACGCCCCTGGTGACACCCCGAACCTTTGCGAAGTCGGGCTCTTTCGGTACCTCACTCCGCGCACCGTCCGCCGCCCATCGCTGCCACCCAGGAACCACGTCGATGACCGCCAGGCAACACCGCATCACCCTGTTCGTCGAGGCCTACCTCGAGACGCACAACGCCGCCAGGGCAGCCATCGCTGCCGGCTACAGCCGCCGCTCGGCCAAGCGGATCGGTTACAACCTCCTCCAGCATCCTGCGGTCATTTCCGCCCTGCGGGGCCGGCAGGTCGAGCTTGCCCATGCGGCTCGCCTCCGCGCCGAAGACGTCTTGACGCAACTGGCTGCGATCGTCCATGCCGACATCCGGCGCGTCTTCCATCCGGACGGGCGCGTGAAGATGCCCCACGAACTGGATGCCCAGACCGCCGCGGCGATCTCGCTGTTCCACGTCGATATTGTTGACGGCGTTGTTGTGGGGGCGCGCATCCACTTCTGGAACAAGGTGCACGCCATCGAAAAAGCGATGAAGCACCTGGGGCTCTTCGAGCGCGATCACGTGCAGGGTAGCGACGTCGCCGCCGAACTGCTCGCCCATGTCGCGCAGCACAACCAAGCGCTGGCGATCCGCCCGTAGTTCCGCTGGGAACGACGACCGGAGGCTGGAAGGTTCCGACGTCGGTTGATCGCATTGTCGATGTAGACCCTTGTGGACTTTCCGCTGACGCGTGCAGGTGTGCCGACGGCGCCCGGCTTTGCCATCGCCGCCTCCATCAGAACTGAAAGCCCACCCGCGCCCGATAGAGCTGTGCCGGCCGCTGCGGCCCCACCACGAACTCATCCGGAATGACCTCGAGGTCTTCGGAAACCTTCAGTCGACGCCGGAATGCGCTCTTGTCCAACGGCCGGCCCAGCACAGCCTCGCAAGTGCGCTGGAGTTCGGTGAGCGTGAAGCGCTCGGGCAGTAGATGCAGCGGCAGTGCGTAGCGCTCCACCTTGGCCTGCAGCACTCCGAGCGCGTCGGCGAGCTGCACACCGTGATCGAATGCGAGCCGTGCCCCGGGCTTCGAGGCATCCGCCCACTTCACCGCTTCCACCTTGCTCCTGACCACCGCCTGCACTTGGTCGCGCGGTAGGAGGGCGTAGAACAGCACGGCGATGGACCAGCCGCGCGGATCGCGATCCTGACCGCCGTAGGTGCGGACCTGCTCCAGGTGCGGTATCTCAACGCTGACTTTGTCGCGCAGTGCCCGTCGGACAGTGGCTTCGAGATCGGTATCGCGATCCGGCTTGAGTACCGCCCCAGGGAGTGCCCACCGCTGGGCTTCCGGTTCCTGCGCGCGCCGGACTAGGAGTACCTGCAGGGAGTCTTGCTCCACGCTGAAGAGCGCTACGTCCGCTGAGATCAGAGGAAACAATGTTGGAGAGGTCGACATATTGGCGATTCGCTACTAACATCTGATGAATAGTGGCAGTGTGCCACTTACTGGGGTAAGCATGAGCTACGACGTGATCGGCGATATCCACGGGCATGCGGACAAGCTGGAGCGGCTGTTGACGTCGATGGGCTACCGCCACCGCGCCGGCGCCTGGCGCCATCCAGACCGAACCGCGGTGTTCGTGGGCGACTTCATCGATCGCGGTGAGAAGGGTGTTGAGACCGTGCGCATCGTCCGGGACATGGTGGAATCTGGCAGTGCGCTGGCGGTGATGGGTAACCACGAGTTGAATGCGATTGCCTGGCACACACCGCACCCCGTGCGCGCGGACGAGTACCTACGATCGCGGGACCCGACAGGCAAGGGCGAACGCAACCGCCACCAGCACCGGGCCTTCCTCGCGCAGGTGGAAGACCACCCCGCGCTTCACCAGGAACTGGTCGACTGGTTCCTGACGCTCCCCCTCTGGATCGAACATCGCGCCTTTCGAGTGGTACACGCGTGCTGGCATGACGAGCGTCTGCGTTGGCTTTCGCCTCGACTCAAGGATGGGCGCTACCTCTCAAGGGAACTGCTGGCCGAGGCCACGGAGAAACCGTCGGAGACGGACGCATCCGGGCCCACCATCTTCGAGGCAGTGGAGACGCTCCTCAAGGGCTTAGAGATCCCGCTGCCGGCATCCCATACGTTCGTTGACAAGGACGGCGTGGCAAGACACCAAGTACGGACGCGATGGTGGGATCGGGATGCCCGGACCTACCGGCAGCTTGCGATCTGGAAAGAGCACGATCACGGACTATTGCCCGACATCGACGTGCCGGCGGTTTCGATGGTCGAGTATCCCGAGGATCGCCCTACCTTCTTCGGGCACTACTGGATGACCGGGACGCCGTGCCCGATGTCGCCGTCGGCAGTGTGCGTCGACTACAGCGCTGGTCTTGGAGGACCGCTTGTGGCGTATCGCCTGGAGGAGGGGAAGGCGGTGTCGGCAGAGGATTTCGTATGGGTGGAGTAGCGTCGGTGCATCGGGAGATTCTGATTGCAGCATAGTGAGTAGCCTCGGGAACTGAATCGCTGCTTGATTCCCGGGGAGCCGACGTATACCTGTGATGCTCTGTGGCCTCCTTCACGTTGCCTTCGACTGCCAGATGGGATAGAAAGGCCTCGACCTCTTGCGCCCCCAGCCCCTCCGGATGGCGCAGGCCATGGAAGTGCACGTAGCGGCGCACCCAAACGACGCAGGCCGTCTCGGTGCGGATGCTGTCGTGCTTCACGCGGATCTTGTGGCGCACTCGGTCGAGCAGGCGCGGTTGCGGAACGGCAACGTCGCCCGGCGGGTAAGCCTACGGCATGGGGAGGCCCAAAGTACTGTACTTAAATACAGTACACATGCCGCACCTTATACGTCAATTGACGTGTTCAATGACGTCATGAGAGAGGAGCGCCGCATGTTAGATGTCATTTCCCCGTCCACTTCTAGTTGGACCAAACCATGAGAACACTCCCACTCGTGCGTCGAAAAGCGCTCTTGCGCCAACTTGGTCTGGAATCTTTGGCCTCACGGTCCTCTTGGTCGCATGATTTGGGGAATTCAGTCGTCTTCGATGCTTGGGACCATCAGTGGGAAAGGGACGCCGAAGGTGCTCCTGTCAGGTATCCGTTGCGTACCAACGGTCCGCACTACAACCTCACGATGTCCCGCCAGAATCCGCGCCGAGGTCATACTCGGTGGCAGCAGCACGTTGATTTGGTAGTTGCCGGCAAAAGAACACCACGGGCAATCGTTCCGGTTGCAAACGATCCAGAGGCCACCCGTAGCCGAGGAGCCAAAGGGTGGCATTCCTACTGCGTAGAGGGTCACGCGGAAACCGATGAGCAAGGACAGGTGTGGCTCCATGCGGACCGTATCATTCCCCTGTAACGCCAATCGTCCAACCCGGCGCTCAACCTCGAGCCCTTCGGTCGCTGGACTCGCCAAAGCTTCGCTTCGGCGAGCCGGTTAGCTCTACGTTGGGCCAAATAGGAGAATGTATGCGTAAACCAGTGCGGTACTCAGCCTTGTTCCTTCTGTTGCCGGCTCTTGCTTTGGCTCAAGCACCAGAAGCCATAACACCCCAGGCTCAGGCACTGCCGCCGCTCCTGTCTTCGGAGCACGTCTATTCGCTTCTCTCTTACTCAATCCTCGGTTCGCTGGGCGCCTTGGGACTGCTACTTGGCCTCGACAAAATCATCATCATGCTGTTCCGGCGGAATAGCACTGATCAAGTTCAGAAATACTCATCTGAGAGCATCGCTCGAATTCTCCCTATCGTGATTGAAGGCATCACGGTAATTCTCGTAATTCTTACAGTGATTATCTTGGGAGTTTCTCGGATCATCAGCGCAGAGGGAACCTTAGGCATCTTGGGTTCAATTGTTGGCTATGTCCTTGGCAAAAGCAGTCGTAAGCAGGCTGAGCCAAGTGACTCACCTTAGGCCCAACAAGGCATTCAAGCGGACGGGCTTCACCCGCCGCTTAACTTGAGCGTTGAGGCTGTAGAAAAACCCCCTCCCGCCTCTTTCCCCCGGGGATATCGCTCGGCATCGTCCCTGCAACCTCGTTGCTACACGGGTGGTCGACATGCCGCGCTACCGATACGTATAGATGCAGCCAAAGTTCATCCCCGTGGACTTCGCCAAGCAGACCCTCGCCTGTACCCTCGAGCACGCGCTTCACCTGCTCATCGTCGACGAGGTCGATCTATCGCTGTTTTCCCGAGCCCTGAGGGATGCCCCCGGGCGCGCGCGGAAAGCGGGCCCGGTGTGCTCCTGACCCTAGACTCGTTCACCTACGGCCGCGGCATTGGCTGGTCACACCGGATTAAAGTCGCATGCCGGGACGTCGTATCCCTCGCACAGTTCGATGACCCCCAGCTGCACTCAAGGAGTGTCGCGGCGTTTGTCTCCGATCACATCAGGTGCGAATGGGCGGAGCGCCGTCTCCGATGTCGCTGCCGGCAGGGCGCGTCGACTACAGGGCAGGTCATGGCGGGCCGCTGGTGGCATGTCGACTCGAGGAGGGGCAGCCGCGGTCGGCAGAGGATTTCGTATGACTGCAGTGGCGCCGACACGCTGGGCCAAGATGATCGCCATTGAGCCGTCGGGGATGTGCCACAGCACTTAAATGCACCGCGCGGCGGATCAACTGGGGGATCCCACCACACGGTCCCCGAAGACCTGCAGTTCGAGCGGCTCTCGACGCCGCACATCGGCGTCGAACTATACAGGTCACGGAATGTTCAGGCGTCGCACATCGAGTCCACGATGGCGGCGGCTTGCCGTTCTCGGTTGACCGTCGATTGCATCTGAGTGCCCCCCGGTTGAATGGGGGCAAACCTACGACGGTCCGGCCCCTATCGATTCGCCCCGGACATTCAACATCGACGTCAGACAGTCTCTACGCACCACCACTGCCGTACAACCGATCGATTATTCCGAGCATGTCGGCGGGCAGCTTCCCCCTGGCCGCCTTGCCGATTCCCGAAGGCACACCGAACCTCGCTTCCGCCACCGCACCTGCGATGGCAGCCACCGTGTCGCTGTCGCCGCCGATCGAGATCGACAGTCGGATCGCGTGCTCGAAATCTCGCCCCTCGAGCGCACAGATCAGTGCCTCCGGTACCGTCTCCTGGCATGTCTCGTTGAAGTGGTAGACCGGGCGGATTTGGTCGGTCGTGCGATCCATGTCGTACCCGTGCGTCCGGCCGACGTGCTCCCGGATCCTCTCTGACGACGCCCCCTGCCGCGCGAGGAAGATCGCCTCCGCCGTGGCGACCGCGCCCTTGATGCCTTCCGGGTGGTTGTGGGTCATGACGGTCACGCGCCGCGCGAGATCCGCGGCCTCGGCCATCGATCGCGCGAGCAGGCCGGCGGGCCCGACCCGCATCGCCGAGCCGTTGCCGAAGCTGTCGTACGGCTGAAGGCTGCGTTTGCTGATCCACTGCGCGAACCGGCCGCCGTACCCACGATGGGGATAGCGCTCGCACCAGTCGAGTAGCACCGGTGCCGGGTCGACATCGTCGAGCAGCACCTGCGCCACAGCAATCGTGCAGACGGTGTCGTCCGTGAAGTCGCTCCTCGGGTGGAAGAGGGGCTCGAAGTCGGTGCTACGCAGGTTGTCGAACTCGTACACCGATCCGACGATGTCTCCGATGATGGCGCCGATCATTCCGTCTTCCCTCCTGCAATTCGAATACGGTCGTGCCGCGCCCACTCGCGCACGAACTGCCTCTGCTCCGGCGTCTGCGGTGACTCCGGATGCCACGCGCGCTTCTTCTCGCTCACCGTCGCCCAGTGTTCCGCGAGTGTCTGCAGCGCCGACTGGCCTGTCTGACCATGCCGCACGAGCCAGCACCCCACGATCGTCCCGGTGCGCCCGACGCCACCCCAGCAGTGCACGAAGGGGGTGACACCGTCAGCGAGCAGCGCATCGATGCGGTCGAGAATCCGGTTTGCGTAGGTCGCCGTCTCGGGAATATCCATGTCGCATATCGGCCACCGCTCGTGGGACATCGGCTGTCGAAGCCCGGCCGACAAGGCGGTCAGCAACGGGGCGTAGGGGCGCAGTTCGTGCGGCTCGGTGAGATCGATGAAATGCCGCACGCCGGATTCCCCGATGCGTGCGAGCCGCGGCAGCGCCACGCTGTCGCGCTCGGCCCCGGGATACTCCCCGGCCATGAACCTGCCAGGTAGCACCCAATAGCAGTTGTCGTGAGGGCGAAGTGGCATCGGGCGTAGGGGCTCCAGAGGGTCTCCAGTCTATCGAAGCTGTTGACGCGTTTCTCCATCCGCGCGAGACTTCACCTGCGCCGATTTGATTTTTCCAGCTTGCGGGCGCCCTACAAATGCCGCTAAAGCGAGACTCCCGTCGAGCCCGCTTTGGTGTGTCCCCCAAGCGGGCTTTTGCATTTCCGGGCGACGCGCAAGCCACGGCCCCCGCCGAGTTGATCGACATCTTGCAGGGCGGGTAACAAGTGCTGCTAAAGCGTCGCCGCTCCGCCCGCCCCGGGAGCTGCGCCGATCCCCCCGGGGCAGTGGGAGCACGGTATGCAACACCTCTTCGACCAGCGCGCGACGGCCTTCCTCCGCCGCGTCTGCGACACGCCCTCCAGTCCGACCGCCACACCCGTAACACCCCTGATGCGCCCCAGCAACCAGGAGAACCACCATGCTCGTTAGTACCGACATGCCGCGCCTCGGCGACCGGTTCACCGACGCCTTCGCCCTTGCACACGCACTGCATCAAACCCAGGTGCGGAAGGGCACCGACATCCCCTACGTGAGCCACCTGATGGCTGTTGCCGTAATCGTCATCGAACACGGCGGCGACGAGGACGAAGCCATCGCCGCTCTCCTGCACTATGCCGTGGAGGCCTTCGGTGGCTCGCCAATGGCGCAGCGCATCCGCATCGCCTTCGGTGACCGGGTTGCCGACCTCGTCCTCGAACTGTCGGAATCCCTGGCCGACCCCCGCAATACCACCACCGACAAGGCCGACTGGCAGACACGGAAGCGCATCTCCCTCGCGCACCTCGTCACTGCATCCCCCGCTGCACTGCGCGTCTTCGCCGCGGACAAGCTCCACAACCTGCGCAGCATCGTGGCCGACCTCCGTCGTGAGGGCGACGCGCTCTGGGCCCGGTTCAACGCCGGCCGGGACGATCAGCGTTGGTACTACCACGAGTTGGTGAAGGTACTTACCGGTCGCGCCCCCGCGGCGCTCGTGGAAGCACTCGCCGAGAGCCTGCAGGATCTCGAAACCGCCATCGCCCCCGGGGACCTCGCGAAGGCCATCGCCATCGCGGCCCGCGTCCACCTCACCCAGCGCGACAAGGGCGGCGGTGCCTACATCCTCCACCCGCTGCGAGTGATGAACGCCCAGACCACCGAGGCTGCCCGCATTGCCGGCGTGCTGCATGACGTCGTGGAAGACGGCATCGGCTGGACGGCGGACCGCCTGGCGCGCGAAGGCTTCTCCACCGAGGTCATCGAAGCCGTGAAGCACCTCACCAAGGTGGAGGGCGAGGACTACGACGCGTTCGTCGACCGCGCGGCCAGTAACCCCATCGCGAGGGCCGTGAAGCGGGCCGATCTCGAGGACAACATGGACCTCCGCCGTCTGGATGCCATCCGCGAGAAGGACCTCGCACGGGTCGAGAAGTACCACCGCAACTGGCGGAAGCTCGCCACGGTCTCCGGGGAGGGCGTCTGATGCTGATCCGTGACGGCCTCTTCTCGTCCGAGTCGGTCTCCGAAGGCCACCCGGACAAGCTCGCCGACCGCGTGTCGGACGCCATCCTCGACGCCTTCCTGGCGGTGGAGCCCGACGCCCGCGTCGCCTGCGAGACTTTGCTGGCCGATGGCCTTGTCGTCATCGCCGGCGAATTCAAGACTCGCGATCGCGCCCTCTTCGATCACATCCGCGGCACCGCCCCCGAGATCGCAGCGCGCGTGCTGCGCGCCTCGGGCTACGGACCCGCGTGGATGGGCGTGGACTTCGATCGGCTCGACTTTATGGTGCGCTTCAATCACCAGTCGCCCCACATCGCCATGGGCGTGGACCGCGCCGACGGCGTTCTCGGTGCCGGCGACCAGGGCCTCATGTTCGGCTACGCCTGCGACGACACCCCGGAGCGCATGCCCCTGCCCATCCACCTCGCGCATCGACTCGTAATGCGCCAGGCCGAACTGCGGGCGCACGGCGATCTTCCCTGGCTGGGCCCGGATGCGAAGTCCCAGGTCAGCGTTCGGTACCGCGACGGCGAGCCCCACCAGGTGGAATCCGTCGTGCTCTCCACCCAACACCACGAGAGCGTCGACATCGACACCGTTCGCGACATCGTCCGCGCCCAGATCATCGAACCGGTCATCCCACCGGAACGCTGCGCCCCCGACATGAAGGTGCTGGTGAACCCCACGGGCCGCTTCACCGTCGGTGGTCCCCACGGCGACACCGGCCTCACCGGCCGCAAGATCATCGTCGACACGTACGGCGGCGCGGCACCCCATGGCGGGGGCGCGTTCTCCGGGAAGGACCCCTCCAAGGTGGACCACTCCGCCGCCTACATGGCGCGCTTCCTCGCGAAGCAGGTGGTGGCGCGCGGGTGGGCCCGGAAGTGCCTCGTACAGCTCGCCTACGCCATCGGCGTGGCTGACCCTGTGAGCTTCGTGGTGGAGACGTTCGGCACCGGGCAGAGAACGTCCGAGGACATCACCGTGGCGCTCTCGGCCGAGTTCGATCTCACACCGGCGGGAATCATCCGGCGGCTGGATCTGAAGCGACCAATCTACGAGCTCACCACGAACTACGGGCACTTCGGGCGGGAGCTGGCGGAGTTCACGTGGGAGCAGGTGGTGCCCGTGGGCTAACCGCAGGGGAAGTGTCGTCGACGTATCCGGAGGCTCACGTGGTGCGCCTCCGGGTGCGGATACTCGATCCGTTCACTTGCAGGAGATCGCCCGCATGAGCATCCCCGATCTGTCGGACCACATCGCGCGAGCCGCCACCCTGATCGCGGAGGCCGACGCCATCCTCGTCACTGCAGGCGCCGGCATCGGCATCGACTCCGGCCTCCCCGACTTCCGCGGTCCGGGCGGGTTCTGGGAGGCCTATCCCGCGCTGGGCCGACGCAGCCTGGAGTTCACCGACATCGCATCCCCTGCCGCCTTCGACGCGCTGCCCCGCGTCGCCTGGGGCTTCTACGGCCATCGCCTCGCGCTGTACCGCGCCACCATGCCCCACGAGGGCTTTAGGATCCTGCAGACCTTCGGAAAGCGCGCGCGTCGCGGGGTGCGGGTCTTCACCTCGAATGTCGACGGGCAGTTCCAGAAGTCCGGCATCCCGGAGGAACACGTCGCCGAATGCCACGGGTCGATCCACCACCTGCAATGCCTGGAGAACTGTGGGCGCCCGCCATGGCCCGCAACCGACTTGGTACCCG
>VYKP01000061.1_pt1 | contig 24467 bp, 20 predicted proteins | sample 5114551 | NCBI WGS metagenome assembly VYKP01 (sample SAMN12291777, study PRJNA351875) | freshwater metagenome | isolation source: freshwater lake | place: USA: Michigan, Baseline Lake | collected 2013-08-09
TGTCTATCTCCAGCTTTGGATGATAATTATCTGTCAAAAAATCATGCTTCTACACAAGTTCTCTATTTAAATAAGAGAATTTTATCTGATTTTTTTCAAAATGAGAATTGCTGGTTATTTGTCCTACTGCTTGAGTAGTAGGACTCATAGAACCTACTGTAATAGCGAGTGATGCTTGTCCAGGGTCATAAATTGAGGCTTCATCGTCTATAAAATATTCTGGATAAGCTAATCCATCCCCATAATAGTATTTGACATTAGAAGTTGATATATTGCCTGTAACTGTAATAAAAACTACATCATATTTTCTCGAAAGTCTATCAATCGTCCTAGCTATCCAAGAACGACGAGGAATCGTTCGCTTTGCTTCTTCATGCCATTTTCTATTGGTAAATTGAATAGATAAATTAAAAATTTTAATTCCAATTAAAGTAAAAGTTTCAACAACTTCTTCCAAGATTTTGGAAAATAATCGCTCATCTTCAATTTCATTATCTTGATTTAAAACTCTAGCACTAGCAATCCAAATCTTTCCTCTATTTTCTGCATTTTGGTATAAATTTAAAGCATAATAAGAAGCTAAAGAAGCCACACCAGAACCATGTCCACACTCATCGTTAGGATTATCTTTATCTGATTCAGTCCTAAGAAAAGAAAGGATTAAATCTTCTCTCACCACAGGTTTTAGAAAAGGATTTTCAATCGTAACGCCTGAATCTACAATACAGACCATTGGTGCATCTGAGGGAGGAATGATAAATTCACCTAATTTTTCAACACTAAAGTTTCTTAGTGTTTGATGAAATGTTTCAAAGGCTGGACGAGCATCAAAATAGACTATTTTAGTTTGCCACTTCCTATCTTCTACTAATTCTTGAAAAACTTCTCCGGTACATCGAATTACAGCACGACAAGTTCCTTTGATTTCTTCATGCTCAAATAAATTTCCTTTAGTCCCACTCTCAAATAGTTTGCTTATTTCTTCTCGTATTTTTAATAACTCCTGTCTCTGCTGCTTTTTTCCCCTTTCTAAAGACATCATTTCAATCTCAAAAATAATCGAATCCTTCTGAATTAATTCATCATATTGCTCAAAAAATACTTGACAAAGACGATCTTTAGGTGAAGCTTCTTCTATCGTATTAAGATAGGCAAAATCTTTATTAGGGGGTTGCCCTCTTTTTAAGTCTCCTTCCCCAAATTCCTCAATTTTTTCTTCAAGTTTATCTAATTTTTCAGTTCGAGGAACAGCAAGAGTAAAATGTTGCGTAGATTCAGCAATTGGTTTTAAACCTGTACCACTTAAATTAATTTTTTGTTCATGTTCCAGTTTAATTAATACGGACTTTCTTTCCTCTTCAGACATTTCTTGTAGTTGACGAGAGATTCTTCTAACTTGCTGTCTTAAATTATCAGCTTTCTCTTTTCGCTGTTGGATTTTCTCTGGTGAAAGTGGCAGCAAACGAGGTGGTTCCTTACCACGTTTAGCCGTTTGAGGTTGAGTAAGAGATAAGAGAGGAAAATCTGGATTCATTACACAATTATCCTAGTTTTTGTTCTTGCTTCAGATGAGGCTTTTTTAAAAGCTTTAAGTTGCTCGGAAATATCTTGACTTTGAAGTTGTTCTCGACCTTCAAGAATCATCGTTTTAATAGCTTCTATCGTGATACGTTGAATATCTGCATACGATAGTGAACTCATATTCTTAGCAATATATTCCAGTGAGCCATCAAAATAAACTCCATTTAAAAGACGTTGAAGATAAAACTCTCGTTCGGTTTTAGTGGGTAAGGAAAATTCAATCAAATCATCAAATCGTCTCCACAAAGCAGGATCTAGTAAGTATTGATGATTACTCGCTGCAATGACAATACTTTTGGATGAATCAAAAGAATCCATAGCTTGCAGTAAACTATTGACAACTCGTTTGAGTTCCCCTACATCATTAGGGTCATCTCGATTCTTGCCCACTGCGTCAACTTCATCTAAAAGCAGTACCATTGGAGTTGTGTTAGCTAAATTAAAAACACGCTGGAGATGAGAAGCAGTATCTCCTAAAAAACTAGAAATAACAGCACTTAATCTTAATAAACCTACTGGAAGCCCAAGTTCATACGCCAAATATTTTGCGGTAAAAGTTTTACCACACCCAGGAGGCCCCCAGAAAAGAAGTTTAGTCTTTGGTAAGTATCCATACTTAGCTAATTTTTGTCGTTGACGATGCTCATCTAAGACTCTCTCTATTTTAGCTTTAGTTTCTTGATTAAAGACAATTTGAGTTGAATCTATAGAGCTTTCTTCAAGTATAACTAAATCCTCGCCACTGCGACGATCTTTAGGGAGTAATCTTAATCCATTCTGTGGAATCTGTTTCAACGGTTGCTTTCCTAAAACTTGCTGTAGCTCTTGAGCAAGAGCATGATGATTAGCGGCTAATTCATCGGCAATAAGAGACTCCGCCGCTCTGTAAAAAGCAACATCGTCACGCTCTTTGAAGGCTTGAAATAGCCTTTTAAGTTGTTTTTCAGCTATCATCATCTCATGTCATGGCTCAAGTTTACACTCAGAGACTCGCCCAATGTGTCTCCGATTATCTAAAGGTTCTCTCCACAAGTTATATTAAAGTCGCCTGTTTAAAATTTATTCAATCTTAATAATATTATTGTACTAACTCTAGACCTTCTAAAGCAGCTGAGGTAAATTGTAAATTAATATTATGCCGTGAGACTGTGATACACCTCAAACTTAAACAAGTCTCATTTTTTTTTATTTGTTAATCTTTTCTTTTGCCTAGACAGGTTTAACTATATCTTTTTGTCGAAAATGCCACTAATTACTTTTTGGGATAAATTTACCCTTTACATAGTAACTTTTATATTCTGACTTTTTCAGCCAACAATATGTAACCCAATTAATTGAAGACGGGTTGACTGACCGAGAAAATGACAGTGAACCGCATCCCTAAGCATCGACGCTGGGTTTCTAGCTCCTCCGCTTATCTAAAAAACGATTTCTCTCATAGTATTTTTAGCTCGGATTCACTCTTGTTAAAAATTGTACCAGACAAATAGAAAAAAAGGGAGGTCTAAAAACCCCCCTCAATAGTTAATAATTAGATGACAGCCAAATTAGTAGCGGCCAGCATTGGGTTTATGAACAATAAAGCTCATGGTTTGACATTGTTTGATGTTGTCAAAAGCGATAACGCGGATGTAGCAATCAGAATATTCAGTGCGGCACTCGCGAACTTCATTAAGAACTTCTTGGGGACCAGAAACAGAGAATAAAGGCAGTTTCCACATCGTCCAATGATAATCTGCGGGTTTGGGATCTTTTTCAAATTCCACAGCAGGAATATAACCCTGATCGATCATGTATTGAATTTGTTTAGCAATTTGTTGATCGGTGAGGGGGGGCAAGTAGGAGAGAGTTTCGTAACGCTTCTCTTTAGGTAAAGTTTTCATGGGTTTCTTGATTCCTTATGGGTTGGGTAGATCATCAACATCGAAATTTAATTCCGATGTCTCTGGTTGACTTATAGCAGTACGGGTGAGACGTTCCAAAAGTTGCCGACGATGTTCGGTATTGTCATTAATAATTCCCGTTTTTACCATCTCTGGCAAGAACTCTAAAACCTGTTCGGCTAAATGTTCTCTTACCGTCATGATCCGCAAAACTAACTCTTTATTCTCAGTCATTAACCCCGCAATATAGGCCTCGCCATCCTGAATGGAATGGCTAGAAGTATAGTGACTCAGCCAAATAGCTAAAGTCGGATTAGTTTCTGATAATTGATCGATAATCGTGCGAACCGCTTGGTAAGTTAGGTAACTTTGTAAGACTTTCGCGGTATCTTGAACAACTTTTTTCGGATACATTTTATACAGTTTTCAGTTATTGGCTAGACAGTTATCAGTGTTGAAATTCTAGCGACTGCTTGCCGATTTTGGGCAAGTCCCCGGCATTATTTTGCACCGATAACTGCTAACAACCTTCTGAAGGGCTGTATTAGAGGGTATCCATAGCCTCGAACTCGAATTTGATTTCTTTCCAGAGTTCGCAAGCGGCAGCCAGTTCAGGACTCCAACGGCAAGCTTCCCGGATAACGTCGTTACCTTCGCGGGCCAAGGAGCGACCTTCGTTACGAGCTTGGATACAAGCTTCCAGAGCCACACGGTTAGCGGTGGCACCCGGTGCGTTACCCCAGGGGTGGCCGAGGGTTCCACCACCGAACTGTAAGCAGGAATCGTCACCGAAGATTTCCACCAGTGCCGGCATATGCCAAACGTGGATACCACCGGAAGCAACCGGCATTACCCCGGGTAAGGAAGCGTAGTCTTGGGTGAAGAAAATACCACGAGCGCGATCTTCTTCTACATAGTCCTCACGCATCAGGTCAACAAAACCCATCGTGATCCCGCGTTCACCTTCAAGTTTACCGACAACGGTTCCCGAGTGCAGGTGATCACCACCAGAGAGACGTAAGCACTTAGCTAAAACGCGGAAGTGGATACCATGATTTTTCTGACGGTCGATAACCGCGTGCATTGCCCGGTGAATGTGGAGCAGTAACCCTTTGTCGCGGCAGAATTTAGCCAGGGTGGTGTTAGCGGTGAAACCACCGGTGAGGTAGTCGTGCATGATGATGGGGGTTTTGATTTCGGCGGCGAATTCAGCCCGTTGCATCATCTGCTCGCAGGTAGGAGCGGTTACGTTGAGGTAATGTCCTTTAACTTCGTTGGTTTCTGCTTGGGATTTAACGATCGCCTCTTGGACAAAGAGGAAACGATCGCGCCAACGCATGAAGGGTTGAGAGTTAATATTTTCGTCGTCTTTGGTGAAGTCTAAACCACCGCGAAGACATTCATAAACGGCACGACCGTAGTTTTTAGCGGAAAGGCCGAGTTTGGGTTTGATGGTGCAACCGAGTAGGGGGCGACCATATTTGTTTAATTTGTCCCGTTCAACGGTGATACCGTGGGGAGGACCTTGGAAGGTTTTGATTAAAGCGACGGGGAAACGGATATCTTCTAAACGGAGACCGCGTAGAGCTTTGAAACCGAAAACGTTACCAACGATCGAGGTGAGGATGTTGGTGACGGAACCTTCTTCAAATAGATCTAGAGGATAGGCAACGAAACAGAAGAACTGGTTATCTTCGTTGGGTACGGGTTCGATATCATAACAACGACCTTTATAGCGATCGAGGTCGGTTAAGTTATCGGTCCAAACGGTGGTCCAGGTACCTGTGGAAGATTCCGCCGCTACCGCCGCACCTGCTTCTTCAGGAGGAACTCCGGGTTGGGGTGTTACCCGGAAGCAAGCTAGTAGATCGGTATCTTTGGGGGTGTAGTCGGGGGTGTAGTAAGTCAGGCGGTAGTCTTTTACGCCGGCCTGGAAACCTTTGGATTTGGCTTGCACCATTGGGATTATTCCTCCATAAACTGCATGATTAGTCGCACCTGTAAAATCTCGCCGTCAACCGACATAGATTTTTCTTAAGCTCCTTTCCCCTGCTGCTAGGAGCGAAGTTAGGGAGCAATTTTCACTAATGTTTTTTTCAATTGATCATCTTAACACGAACTTTACCCTATTCTGATCATTTTTTTCTCTATCCCTAAAATTTTGATTGTTTTTTTTTCTCGGGGGGATTAGTTTCTTTAATCTCTCGTCATCTAACTTTGACAATCTCTACAAAAACACAAAAAAATCAACAAAAATTTACCTGATTGACACACAGAAACTTCTGCTCATCAGGCTTTGAGCGATTAAAACTACTTCTTAATTGAGGAAGATTATCAATAATTACAACCTCAAAAAATGTCGGCAATCGCTAAAAATGAATTAGATTTTTAAGCAATTATACCCAGTACCTAGAGGACAGTTAGACAGCAATGAACTCTAGATAAATTAGGTCTAATTACTCAGTAATTATTGTTGAGATTTTTGGCTTGTGAACGATTATTTTCCCCTTCAAGAATTAAGGTTATTGTTGCCATTAAAACGATGACGTTCTGGAAATAGCGTGACCAATAACTGATTGATATAGACTTTTCCGACCACCGATGCTTGATTCGGTCGGTTAGTAGTAGATGCTTGTTCTCTGGTTTCCGCAGGACTGTCTTCGGCGACCATTTCCTCGCTATCCCAAGGACTGGCCACGGTTTCGGCGACCATTTCCTCCACGGACGGCACTGGGGACACTTGACTGACTACGGGTTCCGGTTGTGGTAGAGGGGGTCTTTCCGGTTCCGATCGAGTTGCTGACACCTCGATGGTAATTTGACGGGAAGTATCTCCGATCAGGGAACCAGACGGCACGATCGACATCGCTGCCACAGAAGCATTAAAAATCGTTGTGGTTGACCCGATACAGGCATTTTCACCGATTTCACCCTGACCGACTATTAGAACTCCTGTACCTAAAATTGCTCCTGCACCGATAGCAATAACACCCTGATAGGCGGTGAGAATCGTTCCCATACCCAGACAAGCACCCGCACCGATAATTATTCGGCTATTGGGGGCTGCTCGGAGAATCACCCCCGCAGCCACGATCGCAGTCTCATCAATGGTTACATCACCATTAATATAGAATTCCGAGCGGCTAATAGGTTGAACAGGGGGTAAGGACATAATTGACAGTTACTCAGTGATCAGTGATCAGTGATCAGGGGTTAGGGGGTAGGGGTTAGAGTTTCAGGTATTTTTCCCGATCCACCAACACCCAACACCTATCTCCGTTCACCGCTCGCCGAGTCCTGAAATTAAGGGCGTTGAATAATCGATTCGAGAACACGACGTTTTGCTTGGGAGTCAATCCCGATCAGACGAACGTATTCCCCTTGATGGTCGCGCAGACAGGTTTCTAAAGCGGCCACCACATCGGATTCGCGACTGCTATCAATGGGGGTGCAGCTTTGCCAAGAACCGGTTTTAAAACGACGTTTATCCGCGTGTTCGGCCCCGATTTTGTGACCTTGGTTCAATAAAGAACGAATTTGAGCGATCGTTTCTGCGGTTAAGGTACTGGTTAAAGTGGCCGTACCGCCGCCGGAGGAACCGGAACCATAGCTTTTGAAACTCGGTTCCGCAACGGTGGCGGTTTTACCGTTGCCATTACTAGCCACCGAACCATCGGGACGCTGGATCACCGTTTCTAAAACCCTTTTTTTGGCTTTAGCATCGATACCGAGTAAGCGGACGTATTCGCCGCTATGTTCGCGTAAACAATCTTCCAAGGCAGTAATCACATCAGATTCGCGATTGCTTTCGATCGGAGCGCAACTCTGCCAAGAACTGGTTTTAAACCGGCGTTTATCCGCGTGTTCGGTGCCGATTTTGTAGCCTTGGGCGAGCAGGGAACGAATTTGAGCGATCGTTTCTCCCCTTAAGCTACCACTGCTGCTATAACTGGCTCCGTTACTGGCGGGGCTGCTGTAGCTGCTGGTTTGGCCGCTGCCGTTACTAGCGGGGGTGCCGCCGGGACGGTGAATAATCATTTCGACGACGCGTTTTTTCGCCTGCGGGTCGATCCCGATCAGACGGACGTACTCATCGCTATTTTCAGCCACGATCGCTTCGATATCGCGAATGATGCCCGCTTCTCCCTTGGTTTCGATCGCCGGTCCGGTTAACCAAGAACTGGTTTTAAACCGGCGTTTATCAGCGTGTTCGGTGGCGATTTTCAGCCCTTGGGCCAGTAGGGAACGCACTTGTACCGACAGGTCAGAATTGCCGTTACCGTTGCCATGACCGGCGTGGACGGCGGTGGTGGTGCGGGCCGGTTCTCCCGGGGTGTCTTCGGGGCGCTGGATAATCATTTCCAGTACGCGCCGTTTAGCGGCGGGATCGACTCCGATCAGGCGGACGTATTCGCCCTGTAGGTTTCTCAGGGAGGCTTCTAGGGATTGGGATACCTGTTCTTCGCGGCTGCCGTCGATAAAGCCAGCGCTTAACCAAGAACTGGTTTTAAAGCGGCGTTTGTCAGCGTATTCTAGCCCGATTTTGTAGCCTTGGGAGAGGAGAGAGCGAACCTGCGCTCGAATGTTTGTATTTAAACTCATAGGTGTCACCGAATTTCTATATAGCGTCTCATTAGCGATGTTTATAGCGGCTGCCGGTGGCGGAGTCGCTGGGCTTTGGGCTTTGACCGGGACGCTGGGGGCGAGGTCGATATCGACAATGTGACGAGTGAAGGCTCGATCGATTTCTGTGACATCGGGTAAGCGATCGGCCTGCTGTTGGCTGGTAATCACGGAACCGGATGGCACGAATTTACCGGCGGGGATTTCCACGTCTTGAACGAGGGCGTGCATCATGACGATGCAATCGGCCCCGATGCGGGCATTAAAGACGGTGGAGCGAAAACCGATAAAACAGCGATCGCCCACATAGGCTGGCCCGTGAATGAGTGCCATGTGGGTGATGCAGCTGCCCCGGCCGATCCACACCGAATATTCTCGGCCGTCATCTCCCACCACACGGCTTTTTTCTAAACCGTGGATGATTGCCCCGTCCTGAATTTTGCTGTCGTCGCCAATGTGAAAGGGGGTTCCCTCATCGGCCCGGATGGAAGTCCCCGGAGCGATCGCCACTCGCGCCCCGATCTCGATAGCGCCACTGAGGTTAGAGAAGGTGTGGACTTTGGCACTCTCGTCTATGCGCGTTTCCTCTGGGGATTTGGTCCGCTTTTTCGGACTAGCCGCCGTTGTGCGGACGACCATAGTTAGTCTTCCTCCATACTGAATTTGGCTGGCTGGTTGTTAATTAACTGTGTTTGGGTTCTATCGATGTTTAACCGGATTGACGAAATTCGTCTCTCTTGCTGTAGAGGGTGCGATTTTCTACGGTTATAGTGTCAATAATCCCCACCACCATTGCGTCAAGGGGGCGATTGTTCTGCCCGTCTTCGATCCGAGCTGCTCCTCCCCGGGACACTAGCACCCATTCATTAAGCCCCGCTCCGACAATATCACCCGCTACCTCGTATTTAGGCAAAAGTTGCCCTTGGGCGTCGATGAATTGCAAAAGCAGAAGTTTCACTCCCGTCATACTGCGAGGTTTCAGGGTGCTAACGACGGTTCCGCAAACTTTGGCAATTTGCATGGAATTTGTTTACACTAAAAGTTAGTTGCGCTCTAGATTCGTCTTAAAGGTTGCGGGTTGACACTTTCACGAAACTGTTCCACGGCTTCTGTATAACGAATGGGAAGAACGTATTCGAGGTTTTCGTGGGGACGGGCGATGATGTGGGTCGAGAGGACTTGACCACCTTTCACACGATTAGATGCCGCTTCTGTCCCCGCCGATACGGAGGCCTGTACTTCCGAAACGTCCCCCCGGACGATGACGGTGACGCGACCACTACCAATTTTTTCGTAACCTACTAGGGTTACGCGGGCGGCTTTTACCATGGCATCAGCTGCCTCGACGACGGCTGGGAAACCCAAGGTTTCCACCATGCCCACTGCAATTGACATAATATTTTTGTCTCCTAATGGTTGGCTTTCTTCGACTCTATAGATGCTGACCCCGATTAACGGTGTTTAATAGCTGCGGAATTGCTCTACTTCTTCGGTGTAGCGAATGGGCAGCACGTATTCGAGGTTTTCGTGGGGACGGGCGATGATATGGGTAGATAGCACTTGTCCTCCGTTAACCCGGTTGGCGTTTTCCACTCCGGCAGCCACAGAAGCTTGCACTTCTGAAACGTCTCCCCGGACAATGACAGTGACGCGACCACTACCGATCTTTTCGTAACCCACTAGAGTCACCCTGGCGGCCTTGACCATGGCATCGGCCGCTTCCACAACGGCGGGAAATCCTAGGGTTTCAATCATTCCTACTGCAATTGGCATTTTTTTGTTCCTCGCTTGTCAAGCCAAACTAAACTATTAATCTCGTTAGCGTTATCAATTTTGTTTCAGTCAAATTCTTTCCTTGTTACTTTTCCTGCTCTAGCTTTGGTGGCAGTCGGGATCGTGGCAAGGTGGGGGTAAGACCATCCTAAATTTTATCTCGATCGTGACCGTTTTCATCCACTAATTTTATTTTCTAGGGCTGGTTGGTAAAAATTTGACGAGTCAGGCAAAATTATCAACCTAAAAAAAGCATAGGAAACTATGACACCTTTGACAATATAAAACATTATGATTATTTCTCATCTTCCGGTTAACGAAAGTTAATCATTCCTTTACTTCGATCATCAGCCTCAGCAATTCTCGGGGCATTTATAGCTAAAACCTTTGCTATGACTGTATTTCCGCTTTAACTTCTCTATTGGCAGCTTGACGCTATCTGCCGGATTTACTGGCAGATAAAAGCCTATTTTTCGCTTATTTTGGCTTTTTTATAATTTTTTTATACTATATACGGTTGAGGTTGGGGAGTGGGGGAGGGGAATGGGAATTATAAATTATGAATTATAAATTATGAATTGGGAGCGTCCCACTTTTGCCATAAGCAATTGTACTTAGATGCGAAATGCTTAGATGGTAAGCCTTTTCGGGAGTGGGAATTATAAATTATGAATTATGAATTATGAATTGGGAGCATCCCACTTTTGCCATAAGCAATTGTACTTAGATGCGAAATGCTTAGATGGTAAGCCTTTTCGGGAGTGGGAATTATAAATTATGAATTATGAATTATGAATTATGAATTATGAATTGGGAGCATCCCACTTTTGCCATAAGCAATTGTACTTAGATGCGAAATGCTTAGATGGTAAGTCTTTTCGGGAGTGGGAATTATAAATTATGAATTATGAATTATGAATTATGAATTGGGAGCATCCCACTTTTGCCATAAGCAATTGTACTTAGATGCGAAATGCTTAGTGGGATGCTCCCTTATCAATTGGGGAGTGAGGGAGCCTTTTTCAGTGATCAGTAAACAGTGAACTGAAAACTCACATCTGATCACTGAATCACTGATTCTAGCGATCAATCTCGCCTTCGTAGGGTTGGACTCCGATCGAGGGATAATTATCGTGGTTAGGGCTGAAAACTTCTAAGACTGCATGGGCTAACTTTTGGAAAAAGTCGGGACTCTCGTGCAGGGACTTGAGTGCTGCTTCTAATTCAGGACGAGAGAAATCGAAGCCTTGGGAGCGAGCTATCTCTAGTAATTGCTGAGGATCTTGGGTTGAGCGCATTTTTTGACCCAATTCTTCATTTTTGGCGGCTAAGGCGAAGAAATCGAACACTTGATTTTTAGACATACAAATACTTTTCCTTTGATAATTAAAGGTGTGGCCTCGGCGGTGTGGAGGTTAAACTGCCTAGTATGGTTCATTTTTATCCTACCAGTCAGGAGATATCCTCAAAGCAAAAGTTTCGTTTTTGTTTGCTTGTATGGCTGAGTATGCTTTAAGGCTAATTCCGGGGAAGTGGAAATTATCAATTATGAATTGGGAAGTGGGGAGTTTTCTCAGTGAACAGTAATTATGCTAAATCCAGTTATTAAAAACTGATTATAGATTCTCCCTCTTGCCTTTTGCCTGTCCTGATACTAAATCTGGTTATGAAAAACTGATTATTTATTCCCCTTTGCCTCTTGCCTTTTGCCTCTCCTCATAACTAACCTGTACTCAACGGATTTAGTATGATATGTAGCCTATGCTCAACGGATTTGGTATCAGTAATCAGTGAACTGAAAACCCACATCTGGCTTTGTAAGCTGCTTTTTAGGTAGGATAATTGCCAGATTCTGTCTTTTGCCTCTTGTGTTCAGAAACTGATAGCTGATTCAAAGCTGAGAGCTAGTGGCCAAAATAACTAACTCGGTCTTCTCCCCGGTCAAGATTGAAAGGGATAAGCTAGAGTGTGAGAAGTGAAAACCTTTTAATCTCGTTTCGCCCCTAGAGGATAATAGCTCGATGTTGCGAATTATCACAGAGCCATGGTCAGCCAGAACGGAACTGAGAAGAATTCGGGAACGGTTCGACGATCCGGAAATTCGGGAAAAAGAATCGCTTGTCCGAGAGATTGTCGATCAGGTGCGACTTACTGGCGATCGCTCGTTGGTGGATTACACGGAAAAATTCTACCAACAGTCCCTTAATCTACAACAACTGAAGGTGAGTGGCTCGGAACTCGATGCTGCTTATCAACAGGTGTCGCAGGATTTATTAAATGCGATCGCTGTTGCCTGTGTAAAAATGGAAGCTTTTCATCGTCAGCGTCTTCCCAAAGCTTGGGTACAGTTTCCCGAGGATGGTACGGTTCGGGGGAAACGGTATCAACCGGTTAACAGTGTGGGAATAGTCGTTCCCGATGGTAAACGAGCCTATCTCAGTTTATTGCTCCAACAGGCAATTCCTGCCAAAATAGCGGGGGTTAAACGGATTGTCATGGTATCTTCTGCTGATGAGGATTTACGCATCCATCCGGCGATTTTAGTGGCAGCCCAATCGGTGGGTATTAGTGAGATTTATCGGGTGGCTGGACCACAGGCGATCGCTGCTTTAGCCTACGGGACAAAAACGATCGCTCCTGTGGAGATGATTGCTGGAATAGGTGATTTTTACACTAATTTGGCTAAAAAACTGGTTTCTGACCATGTAAAAATCGATTATCTCTCTATTACTTCTGATTTAGTTATTATTGCCGATAGTCAAGCTAATCCTAGACAGTTGGCCCTAGATCTATTAGCGCAAGCGGAACAGTATTCCCTAGCGGCTGCAATTTTATTGACGACGGATAAGGCTTTGGCTTTAATAGTACAGGAAGAAGTACAAAAACAGTTACAGGTACATCCCCAGAGATTGTTAACGGAAAAAGCGATCGCTAATTATGGTTTAATCGTGGTGGTGGAGTCATTGGAAAAAGCGATCGAATTATCGAATCTTTTTGCTCCTACCCATTTATCCTTAATGATCGATGAGCCTTGGGAAAAGCTATCTTCTGTGAGACAATCGGGAACTATTCTCCTCGGTTCTACTACTCCAAAAGCGGTGGCTGATTATTTGGGTTGTCCCGTGGGAGTGGAAACTTTTCTCGATTCCGCCACTTTGATCGAATATCCTGCCGATTCCCTCGCCTCCATAGCCCATAATTTGCAAATATTAGCGCAAGCGGAGGGCTTTACGGCAACGGATGCGAGTATAGAATCCCGGGGTTAGGACAAGAACTAAGTAGTCGTGCAAAATAAATTTCCTAGTGAAGATAGGCAAGAGGCAAAAGCTTTATCGAAATGTGTAATTAATTTTGCTTAGGTACTTAGAAAAACTATAATCTTCTCAAAGCAACGATTGGATCTAATTTAGCGGCACGATGAGCGGGAACAACACCGAAAATCAGACCGATGGCGCTGGAAACTCCTAAAGCGAGAATTATGGCAGGGATTGAGACACTGGTGGTTAAAGCGGCAAAAATTCCCGCCAGATACATTCCTTGAATGCCGACAAAAATCCCGATAATTCCGCCAGTGGTGGCTAAAATCACCGATTCAATGAGAAATTGACCTTTTATATCCCCTTCTTTCGCTCCTAAAGCCTTTCTTAACCCGATTTCTTGGGTTCTTTCTGTGACTGACACGAGCATAATATTCATGACACCGATTCCCCCGACAAACAGGGAAATACTGGCGATCGAGGCTAACATTCTAGTTAAACTATCGTTAGTTTCTGTGGCCATTTCTAAGACTGCGGTTTGGGGGAAAATCTGCACATAATTCTCGTCGCTGACCTGATGACGCATTTGCAGCAGGTTGCTAATCTGAAACTGGGCGGCTTTAATTTGGCTGGAGTTTTTGGCCAAGACAGAAATATGAGTCAGGGGAATGCCATAGATAGAATTGCGCCCTAAAACCTGATTAGACATGGTAGTTAGGGGAATTAAAGCCCGATCGTCCTGATTAGTCTCAAATAAGGAGCCTTTCGCCTGTAAAATTCCAATCACTTGAAAACTAAGATTGCCGATGCGAAGATTTTCGCCGACGGGATTGCGATTACCAAAGAGATTTTTGGCTAATTCCGATCCCAAGACAATCACCCGATTATCCCGTTTCAGGTCAGATTCCATGATAAATCTACCTTTAGATAGTTGACGGTTACGCACATTTAGGTACTGGGAACCCACCCCAATCAGGGGGCTATTACTGGTTCTATTACCGAAGGATAGGATTCTTTTACCGCTTAATTCGGGGGAAATGGCGGCAATTGCGGGAACTTGAGATGCGATCGCTTGAGCGTCTTCGTAGGTGAGCGGCCGGGGATTAGGAATTGTCCGCCGGACATTGCGCGAGGAGGTGGAAACAAATAAAACATTCGGACCGAGGGCTTCAAACTGCTCTAGGGCGACTTTTTGCGCTCCTTCACCCACTCCCACTAGGGCAATCACGGAGGCGTTACCGATAGCAATTCCCAGCATGGTCAGACCACTACGCAGTTTATTGGCCATCAAAGCGGAAAAAGCCATTTTCAGGTTTTCGAGCATTTCCATGGTTAGTTATATTCAGTTATCAGTGATCAGTAAACAGTAATCAGTAAACAGGTATAAATATAAAGATAACTAATTAACTTAAAACTTACATCTGATAACTTACATCTGATAACTGATAACTGATAACTGATAACTGATAACTGATTAGCGTGCAGAGATTTGGATCGTTTCTGGTTTACTTAAATCGCCGGTAATAGTTAAACTGCGCCGATTAGCGTTGAGATGACGGACAATTTTATAGATAGCTTCAACTTGGTCACTAGCGCCGATTTTGGCCGCTAGAGTGGCTAAGTCGAGAGAAGTCCCCGTTTCCCGAACAACTTGCACGATTTTTCTTTGTAAATCCAGAATGGAAGCGGCGGCTTTTTTCCCTGCTTCTACCCCGGGTTGATGGTAGGCGTTAATGTTAACTAAACTAGCATAGAAACTAACGGCCCGTTCGTAGAGGGCGATTAGCGCCCCCACCTGACGGGGAGTAACCTCTGGGATAGTGATCGTGATAGAGTGACGACTGTTTTCGTATAAAGCTTGTCGAGTACCTTGCAGTAATCCTGAGAGGAAATCGCCAGCAGTGGAGCCGGTTTCCACTTCCATGGAATCTCCTTGTCGGTCTTTTAACACTTCAATAAAAGTAGCGAAGAAATTGGGGATCCCTTCGCGTAATTGTTGAACGTAGGCGTGTTGGTCCGTGGAACCTTTGTTACCATAGACGGCAATCCCTTGGTAAACCGTCTTACCATCGAGGTCTTTTTCTTTACCGAGGGACTCCATGACCAATTGTTGCAGATAGCGGCTAAAGAGATAGAGACTGTCTTTGTAGGGCAGAATCACCATATCTTTCTCTCCCTTGCCCTTGCCCTCATGATACCAAGCTAGAGCCAGTAGGGCGCTAGGATTTTTTTTCAGGTTATGGACGCGGGTGGCGATGTCCATTTCTTTGGCCCCGGCTAACATTTCATCAATGTCGATACCCTGCAAAGCGGCTGGGAGAAGACCGACGGCGGATAGTTCTGATGTACGACCACCGACCCAATCCTGCATGGGGAAACGAGTTAGCCAATCTTGGGCGTATTTGTCCAGTCGGCTACCCGGCATGGTGACGGCGACTGCGTGTTGGGGAAAGTCTAAATCTAGTTTTTCGTAAGCGTTGCGGACTTCTAACATTCCGTTTCTCGCTTCGGGAGTGCCGCCGGATTTACTGGTGACGATAACGAGGGTGGTAGCTAGGGGTAAATGGGCTAAGGTGCGATCAATGCCTTTGGGGTCGGTATTATCAATAAAAGCAATCTCTAAAGCGGGAAAATCGGGTGCTAGAGCCTCGGCGACGAATTGGGGACCCAAAGCAGACCCCCCGATGCCTACACAGAGAACATGGGTGAATTTTGCCCGATTGGGCGGCTTAATTGCTCCGGAGTGAATTTTCTTGACAAATTCTTTGATCTGTGCTAGGGGTTCAGTGATTTCGTCCCGCAATTCCTGGTTAGGAGCGAGTTCAGGAGCGCGCAGCCAGTAGTGGCCGACCATACGCTGTTCGTCGGGATTTGCGATCGCACCCTGTTCTAAGGCTGCCATATCTTGGAAAGCACGCTCGAATTTTGCTTCTAGACCTTTGAGAAAAGCCTCATCGAAGGGAATCCGACTGACATCGAGATAAAGTTCTAGGTTAGGGTGATGGTATAACCAATCTTGGTAACGTTGCCAGAGTTGTAGATTATCCATAAAAAAAAGCGAAATTTTTGTTTAATTACTCGTTTAGGAGAGATAGGATTCTATCCTCTCCAATCATCATACAGGTAGTTTTAGGCTAGAAGATGACGGTTAAGCATATATTATGGGGTTGGCAAAATGTTAACAGTGACGGAACTATCCCCTAATTGTTCGGTTTGCTGGTGTTGGCTGTTGATTTTTTAACCTGTCCTATGGCTATCTACTCATCCCCTCTCAAAATCGGTAACTTAGCAGTGCATAGCCGCGTCTTGCAATCACCTTCCCTTCGACTTGGCTCAGGGCAAGTATCCGGTGTCACCGATTTAGTTTTTCGGCGCTTGGTGAGACGCTTTGCTCCTGATTCCATGCTCTATAGGTCGATGGTGAATGCGACAGAAATCTCCCAGCTGCAAGAGTTACCGCAATTGATGGTTATCGGGGACAAAGAACAACCAATTAGTATGCAATTATTTGATTGCCGTCCCGATTTTATGGCTATGGCGGCGGAAAAAGCGGTTAAAGAAGGAGCGATGACCATTGATATTAATATGGGTTGTCCTGTTAATAAAATTACTAAAAAAGGCGGCGGTTCTTCCCTTTTACGACAGCCAGAAATTGCCGAGCAAATTGTTAGGGAAGTGGTGGGAGCGGTATCGGTGCCAGTAACGGTGAAAACTCGCTTGGGATGGAATGCCCAGGAGATTAATATTATCGATTTTGCCCGTCGTTTGGAAGATGCGGGAGTGCAAATGTTGACCCTGCCCCTTCGACTTGGCTCAGGGCAAGACGCACGCACTAGGGAACAGGGTTATCACGGGCCGGCCGATTGGCAATGGATTAAACGGGTGAAGGAGGTTTTATCGATTCCTGTCATTGCTAATGGTGATATTGTTTCCGGGTCAGCGGCGATTAATTGTTTGGAATTTACCCGGGCCGATGGGGTGATGTGTTCACGGGGAACCCTCGGTTATCCCTATTTGGTGGGGGAAATCGATTATTACCTCAAAACAGGCAAAAAGTCGCCGAAACCCACCCCTTCGACTTGGCTCAGGGCAAGCTCTATTGACCTGTTAAGCCTAGCTAAAGAGCATTTACAGGGGCTATGGCTATACAAGGGACAACGCGGTATCTGGCAAGCGCGGAAACATTTGGCTTGGTATTGTCAGGATTTTACCGGTGCGGCGGTTTGGCGCGATCGGTTTTCGCGCATCGAATCCCTGGGGGAGGGCTGTGATTTAATTGATGGAGCTATTGCCCAATTAAACCTCGAAAACGAGAATATTTACAGATAACGGTGCTATAAGCTGTAGGTTCTTACGAACCTTTTGCTGGTTCCTCAGCATCATCGACAAGATACATTTACTACCTAAACCTGCTCACGGGTTTCAGCATTATGGCGCAATTTGCTTGCTTTGTCCTGACTATCGATAATATCAGGTCGGGAGCCAATAACCCCAACGCTGAGAAGGTAAAATACCCCCATATTTGCTACATCAGATCGCACTCCCGTCCGTCGCTGTGCATAGACGTTTTTAGCTTATTATCATTTACTTGAATCAATGAGCATGGTGCGTTCCCCAAAATTGATCGGTGGAGCGGTAGGAGTTACATGAGGGAACGCACCCTACAGCTACAGCTACTACAGGTTAGTTAGAGGAGTAAGGAGGCATGGCTTTGGGCTGCGCAAGATATGGCGCAGGCAGCGGAGTACTTCCGTCAGAAAGTGTTAAGTTTCCACCCGCAGCATCGTACCAGCCTAACATCTTATTTGAAAGAATACTTTTTGCTAATATTTTTTTGTCAGTCGAAAAAGGATGGCCGGGGGTGTACAGGCTTTTCAAGCCGTCAAATAATATTCCAGGCAAGGGATGAATCGCTAGTGGAGAGAGATAGTATTGATATCTCTGGTTAAAGTATGAAAGGAGCTGCTCTTTCTCTTTATGATCGAGTATACAAGCATAGACAATAACCTCATACATTATTGAGCTTGCGGGTGTCTTCATCATCACGTCAGATCCGCATACGATATTGTGAATTGATTCGGTCTTTATGTGCATGGGACAAATACTCTGTCAATGGATTCAGTGCCATTCATTGATAATGATATATGTGTACATGAATCAGATAGACCAACCCGAAAGTAAAGTAGATTTGGTTTATTCCCAAGTACGAATAAGAAAGGCCTTCTGGTTGATACGCATTTTCCTTTGATCGTAATATCTACAAAAACCGAATTTGCATTGAATCCTACCGAGACTTTGTTCATAGGATCACTGCCAAAATCAAGCAGGTATTGATCTTGAGGTGTAGTTATTGGATCAAAATGCGAAAAGAGTACAGCACCTGAAACTCCTTGTAGATGAAGCAGTGGAGACTCCTGAAGCCTGATTTGATTTTCGATAGATGAAAGAATATCATCAAACGTCAACAAGGTTATTCTTGAATTTCTATTCCTAACAATTTCGTCGTGAACCCAATGTTTATTAAGCGAATCATCTCTTGATGCCACAAGGATGCTATGTACTTGTCTCTGAACGGTGATCCCATACTTTGTCTTCATAAAGTTTCGATTATCCGTCTCCTCAAAAAAGAGTGAATACTCATTGCATTGAGAGATGTATGACTCAAAATCTCGATAGAAAGTCCTACGCCGGTTTTTCTGTGTATGGACTTTAATATCTGGCCTCTTGAGTTCAAAGACAAACCAGCTACCGCTACAGTCTCTTGCCAAGAAGTCAGGGATGTATTCCTCTCCTTCAATGTTGATTGAGCAAGGGTGAGGTATTTCCTCCGAAAAACCAAGTACAGAGAATATCATCCGGTTATTTTCAAACCACTTTTGGTAATGTTCTTCTTTCTGATTCGGCGCTTCTACAAGTGCCAACAAGGACTCATGAAGCTCCTTTAGGGATTTGATAAGCATGAATGACTATAAAGCTAGTGGTAAGCAAGCGCTGCTGAGATTCTAATTTTCCCCCAAGATCGTGGCACCAATTCTTCAATCTGACTGCACTTCGTAACAAAAATTTACAACTCGATCATAAGCGATCACACTCCCGTCCGTCGCTGTGCCTAGACGTTTTTAGCTTATTATCATTTGCTTGAATCAATGATCATGGTGCGTTCCCCAAAATCTATCGGTGGAGCAGTAGGAGTTACATTAGGGAACGCACCCTACAGCTACTAAGTTTCTGATTCGAGAGGATTTTTCACTGATTATTTTATCTAAACCTAATTTTTAATCGTCTCTAAAATAGTCATCACCTGACCATGAGGAAGGCATTCCCAATCACTTCAAAATGATTGGGAATGCCTTCATTCATGGACAGCGTTGCTCCTTTAAGAACCAGTTTTAGATTGTCGATAATATCATCGGGTAATTTTGAGAGATTGGCAAGGGTTCTTTTTTTGACTTGATCTCCTTCTCGATAGGACTCCCGAAGAAGAACAGCGGGGGGGAATTACGGTTAAGAACTTTTTCTATATACATGGCTATCATTTTAGCAAATAGAGAGAACTCTTGTTCATTAAAAAATGTTAAAAATTACATGGGTAAATCAAGAAGAATTAACGGGTGCATCCATTGATGGATAAGGGTTTTCGGCTCTTGTAGTAGATATGTGCAGGGGAAGTTCAGGTATAAATCCAACCAATGCCTAAAATGTCGCTGTCTGGTTAATAGGTCCAATTTTGTTTCGTCTGTAGGGTGTAGGTTCCGTCGCGCACATTGACCCGATGGGGGATCAGCTTCAGATCTCGGAAGATATTAGCTTGGTGTTGTAAGGCCGTCAGAGAGCGATCATCGATCGGGATAATGGCACGTTCAGAGGCCCGTTGTTCAAGATTAGTGATGATCGCTGGATCGATCTCGTGGTGAGCTGCCAAGCGTCTGGTCGCCTCTAACTCCTGTTGTTTCGCCCAAGCACCCGCCTCGTTCACCTCTTCTAAAATCACCTTCAGTACATCGGGATAATCCCGCACCAATTCGGGAACTGCATAATAGTAGGTCGGCACTTCTAGAGAGGCGTTTTCCCCAAAGATACTCCCTAGATCGGCCACCGATCTTCCCGGATAGGTGCGCGTCTCGGTGGGGGAATAGGGGACCCACACCACCCAAGCGTCGATCTCACCGCGACGGAAAAGCACCAGCGCTTCCGGTTGGGTTGCATACACCGGTTCGATATCGCTTAATTCTAGATTCACTCTCATCAGGGCGCGGATGAGGACGTAATGGGCGCTCGAACCTCGATCAAAGGCGATTCTTTTGCCTTTTAAATCCGCCAAGGTCTGTATTGGCGAATCTTCAGGCACGAGGATCGCCTGACCTTTCGGAGCGGTATATTTTTCCTTGGCTACCCGGACAAAGACGTGCTCCGCCGCTTGGGAGAAAATACTCGCCGTACCGCCACCACCGCAGAAGTCGATCATTCCGTTGCTCAAGGCCTCGATCAGCGAGGAAGCGGAAAGAAAACTTGTCCACGTTACCGTCACCCCAAAGGGTTTTAAGGGTCTTTCCAGAAAGGCCTGGGAGCGGAGAACTTCCAGATTAGTCATGCCCTCAGGGTAGCCGATCTTGAGGGTTCCTAGCCGCCGCGCTTGTTTGGCGAGGGGAGTGATAGCAGAGGGGGTTGGGCGCTTGAACCAGCGATCGATCAGGATACAGAAGAGAATGCCAGCGATAAATAATCCCACGGTTTCCAATACCCGGGGGGTCGTATTCTGGGGGAATTTAAAGCTATCGACGAGGTTGAGAATCGGGTTATCCGATCGAGAATTTTGACCGACGGCGATCTCGCGTAGCGAGCGCTTTGCGTTCGTGTCGGAAAATCCAGCCAGGAGAAAGCTCCCCACCAGACTGGTCACAAAAAGCAGCGCGGGAAGAGCTGCCAGGCATTTTCGCCACGGTTTCCAGAGACACTTGATCGAACGGTGGAGCATGGGATTTCTCGCAGAAAACAAGATTTATTGTCGGGCAAGGAGACAAGAGGAAAGGGTTTCCCAACTCGATCCCTTCGACTTGGCTCAGGGCAAGCGGGAGAGGTTCCATTAGTTTTATCTACATACTATAGAAATCCACGACTCCTCGATTGTGTAACGAAGTACATTTACAAATGTATTGAAAATGATATAGTTTTAAAATTAAATTGCGCCCGCCTTTGAGAGATCGAGGTAATATGGATGGATTGGTTGATCGAAATCGTCAAAATCGCGGTGGCCACCGGCATAGCCACCACCTTCGATGACAATATTTATCTAACCGGCTTTTTTAGCGAGGTAAATCGTACCTTTCGCCCGGTTCACGTTGTCGTCGGCGAGCTAGTCGGGTTTACGGCCTTAGTATCGGTTAGCTTGCTGGGTTTTCTCCTCGGCCTAATCATCCCGCCGATTTATATCGGTCTTCTCGGAATCCTGCCGATCCTCATCGGTGTGAGAAATTTAGTGACTTTAAATCGCGATAACGAGAGGGAAAGCGCAGATCGCAAGGTGAATTTGCGAAGAAACGCCCAATTTCATGGGTTCGCCTCCCGCAGACTACCCCTCGGTCAAGTCCTCAGAGATCGCCAAACCTATCAAGTTTCCGCGGTCACGATATCCAATGGCGGCAATAATCTCGGTATCTATATTCCCCTATTCGCCAATAGTACCGTGGCGCAGTTAGCCGTCATCATCCCAATCTGCTATCTAATCGTCTGTACTTGGTTATTTCTCTCCTATCATCTAACCCGCCAACCCGGGATCGCGGTTGTCCTCAGCCGTTACGCGAGTAAGCTTTTCCCTTTTGTGCTGATGTGGTTGGGCCTACGGATTATTCTCGATAACGGCTCCTATCGCCTGTTGATTCCCACCAGCTAAATTAGACCCCTGTAAAAATCGACAATCTCTGGCCTGCACGGGGGTCAGAATTGAGCAAGAGAGAATAGATCGCGATAATCGAGAACTCCTTTAGATCAACCTTATCGAGAAAATCCCGATGAATGTATCACTGTTGTCCATCCGATCGCTGTTTCGTCCCCTTCGACTTGGCTCAGGGCAAGCCTTCCATTCGCTATTGCAGCGGGGATTTGTATCCTTCTTGGTATTGGGATTGCTGGGTGCGCTCGCGCTCGCTTCCTGTACGTCTGGGGGGATCGCCTCGAAACCAGAGGTGAAATTAAATCTCGTTTCCTTTTCGGTCACGAAAGCCGCTCACGACCAGATCATCCCGAAATTCATCGAGAAATGGCAAAAAGAGCGGAACCAAAAAGTCATTTTCGAGCGCAGTTACGGCGGCTCCCTGGCCCAGGCCGATGACGTGAACGCAAAGCGCTCGCTACGCGAGATCGCCGGGAAACAAGAGGCGGACGTGGTACATCTAGCCCTACCTCTAGACGTGATGCGCATCGCCGACGCGGGGTTAATCCATCGCGGTTGGGAAGATCGGGTTCCGAGAAGGGGAGTGGTAAGTCGATCAGTTGCGGCGAACGCAAAGCGCTCGCTACGCGAGATCGTGACGCGGGCGGGAAATCCGAAAAATATCCAATCCTGGGCGGATCTGGCTAGAGAGGACGTTACAGTTCTATCCGCCGATCCAAAAACTTCCGGGATCGCTATTTGGCAGTTATTAGCCCTCTGGGGTTCGGTGACGCAAACGGGGGGCGAACCAGCACAGGCATTGGATTTTGTCCGCCAAGTCTATGAAAAGATTCCCACCCTAGCTAGGGACGCACGGGAAGCCAGCAATGCCTTTTTCCACGAGGGAAAGGGGGATGTTTTAGTCACCTACGAAAACGAGGTAATTCTAGAGGGCAGAAATCAACCCGACATCAATTACTTCGTCCCTTCGGTCAATATCTCGATCGATAATCCCGTTGCGGTGGTGGATAGAAATGTCGATAAACACGGCACGCGAGAGGTGGCCGAGGCCTTTGTGGATTTCCTCTATTCCGAGCCGGCACAACAGGAATTCGCCAAATTGGGCTATCGATCGGTCAATCCCTTTATCACGTTCGCCACCGAAGCCAAATTACCTCCTGTGGAAACGCTGTTTAGCTCCCAAGATTTAGGGGGTTGGCCTTTGATCAGTAACGAGTTTTTAGCGAAGGGAGCTATTTTCGACCAAATCAGAGGGAATTCTCCCAACTAAAAGCCCTCACCGATCTTGTTATCAATCTCTCTTCAAGTCTATGAAACAATTCCGTCTTTTTTATCTAATTCCCCTCTTACTGATAGGCCAATGGATAACCGGTTGTGCCGACCCTTCGACTTGGCTCAGGGCAAGCAGATCGGAAGGCGGGGAACAACAGGTCAGCGTGGACGGGGGGGCCGTGGGCTTCGCCCTAGCGCTCGCCGTTGCCGAAGAATACCAAAAAGTCGATCCCAAGGCCCGCGTCGGGGTGGCCTTTAGCGGTACAGGTGGGGGATTTACCCGGCTCTGTAACGGTAGCATCGATATTGGGGTCGCTTCCCGTGTCATCCGGGAATCGGAATCGAAAGCCTGTAAGAGGGCGGGAATCGAGTACATCGAGCTACCCATGGCGCTGGACGGTCTGGCGTTGGTAGCGAACAAAAACAATAAGTTTCTCAAGTGCCTAACTCGAAAAGAGTTAAAGACACTCTGGGAGGCAGAAGCCGAAGGAAAAATCGTTACTTGGGATCAAGTTAATCCTAAATTTCCCAGAGAGAGAATTCTGTTATTCGCACCTCCTGTGGACGCGGGAACGACCGATTATTTCACCCAATCGATCACCAAGAGAAGAGGGAATATTCGGAGCGATTATACGCCCAGCTTTAACCAAAATACTCTGATTCAGGGAGTCATCGGCAATGCCAACGGATTCGCCTTCGCGGGGATCGCTTTCGTAATGCAAAATCAAGACAAGGTAAACGTGGTCGGGCTAGAAAATCTCGAGAGCAAAGAGTGTGTTAAGCCCATTCCTTTGGAGAACGTCAAGCGCAATACCTATAGTCCCCTCACTCGCCCCCTCTTCATTTACGTGAGCAAGAAGGCACTGGATAGCAAACCTTCGGTTGAACGTTTCGTGCGTTTCTTTGTGGATAATTCCTGGAAATACGTGGACAGTGTCGGCTATGTGTCGTTACCCGATCTCGCCTACGTGAAAACTCGGGAACGATTCGAGAAACGACAAACGGGATCGACCTTTATAAATGCCAAGCCAGGTGAACCGATTATCAACTTTTTCTAAGGAGGAAATAGTAAGCTCTTGACATCCTCGCCGCCCTAAAAGTGCGGCGATTCCTAAACCTCACGATTTAAGTTTCTGCTTCCACCACCGTCGCATACCACAGTTAAAAAACCATGTACTGTCTTACACA
>VYKP01000066.1_pt1 | contig 24155 bp, 25 predicted proteins | sample 5114551 | NCBI WGS metagenome assembly VYKP01 (sample SAMN12291777, study PRJNA351875) | freshwater metagenome | isolation source: freshwater lake | place: USA: Michigan, Baseline Lake | collected 2013-08-09
TTGACCACTGTTACATTTTGTAAATCGAGGAGTTGATCAAAATTTATCCACATAACCCACCTCCTATTCTGTGTTACTATTATACCATGCTCACACAGAACCTAGAAGAGCCAATTTTCTATGCCCGGAATTGAATCTATAGCTTGTTGAAGAGAATTAACATTTTCGACATCGGCATCGTTAAAGATCGATACCAACATATTTCGCATATCTGGATCGGCGATGGCAGTTTCTAGAACCTTTACTGGGGTTGATTTTGAGCCATCTTTATATCGTCCTGCACCAGCAAAAAGGTCAACATAAGCGATTTTCTGGTTTGAAGACGATCCCTTCTTAACTTTTGAAATTATAACTTTTGCCCAAGCCCAGAAATATTTCTCAACAATCCTAGCTTTGATCAAGGACTGTTCTTTTTGCTCATTGAAGAAGGAATTTTCAGTCATAAGCTATATCAATAGTTACGATGCCGAAGGCGCTAGGTAGCAGCAAGTCGCTCTCGTCGGATGCGTTAATCAAATGTAACATACCTTATTTTTGTTTCAATTAGAGAAGACAGGAAGAAACAACCCAAAAGAAAACCCAACCACCGCCGGAGATTGGGTTTTCTGGTTATCAATTGATTTTAAGGGGCTAAAGCGTTACCGCGCAGAAGAGAACCGATAGTTTTAGCAGTAATCTTCATTTGTACGAGAGGATTAGCGGGAACAACGGTTTTATAGAGATAACTGTCAAAAGTCATCTTCTGTACGTCCTTATCGGAACACATTTCCACAAAAGCTTCCCGGGTGGCATCGGTGCGGTAGAAAACCCGTTGCAGGATATCTAATACCAGATAGGTCATACCGTATTTCTTATCCCAACGCTTGAGGTAGAGTTTTAACTCGTCCTCTGTGGGAATACGTTGGCCACCGTTGGTGACTTCGACAATGGTTTCCGCACACATCCGCGCTGATTTAGCGGCGAAATAGATGCCTTCTCCCGAAGACTTAGTAACGGTTCCCGCAGCATCACCAACGAGGGCCACACGACCAACTACACGACGAGGACGGGGATGTTCGGGGATGGGGTGAGCCTCCACGCGGATGATTTCGCCACCTTCCAGACGACGGGCTGCACGAGCGCGAATACCAGCCTGTAGGTCTTTAATCATGGCTTTATTGACCTTCATCGTGCCAGTACCGACGGCGACGTGATCGTATTTGGGGAATACCCAAGCGTAGAAGTCGGGGGATACGTCTTTTCCTACATACATTTCCGCCAGGTCTTCGTAGTAGGCCATTTTATCTTGGGGAAGACGGATGCGTTCTTGGAAAGCGATCGCATAGTTGTAATCCCCGGCATCAATAGCTTTGGCAATGCGGGAATTAGCACCGTCGGCACCGATAACCACATCCACCTTCAGAGATTTCATTTCTCCTTGGGAATTGCCGTGGGAGTGATCGGCGTAGTGTAGGGTATAGGGATCGGTGCTATTGGTGGGAATGTCGAGACCGTAAACAGTTCCGTTGATTAAATGCGCTCCTAATTTATGGGCGCGTTCTCTCATAAAACCGTCGAGGACTTCCCGACGACACATACCGATATATTCGTCTTGATTATCGAGATTGATATCGACTTCGACGTTAGAGGGGGAGATCATTTTCATTTTTCTCACCCGGCGATCGATAATTTCAGGAGGTAGGTCAAATTCGCTCACCATACAGAGAGGAATCGCTCCACCACAGGGTTTAGCATTATCTAATTTGCGTTCAAATAAATAGGTTTCAATGCCTGCTTTAGCTAATGTTTCTGCCGCCGAAGAACCGGCCGGCCCTGAACCCACAACAGCGACTCTTAACACTCAGGTTTTCTCCTACATACTATACGAGCGAGTACGCCTTGCAGTGTACCACAGGGGTTTAGCCAAAAGGAACGAGATTCTCCGATTCTGCCCGATCTTGCAACAGTGCTTAACATCCTCTGTTACAAAAGTTTATCTTATCCCACATTCCGCACCCTAGGTGTCACAAAGTCTCAAAAAAAAAAGGGGGTAAGTCAAAATACTTATGAATGTAAGTCTAGACGGTTATCACCTCTCCCAGACAAGCCAGACAAAGTTAAGTTATATTAAGATCACTCAGAATGCGTCCTCGTCTCATTCAGAAATCTCATGACTCAACCGCAAGCGCAACGCATCCTCTACGTTAGACTCCCCTGTAACCCTATTTTCCCCATCGGTGTTGTTTATCTTTCCGACCACGTTCATAAACTATTCCCCGACATCGAACAAAGGATTTTTGACCTTGGGACTGTCCCCCCCTTAGACTTTAACCAGACCCTCGATCGCTGTGTTGACGAATTTCGGCCCACCCTGCTAGTATTCTCCTGGCGGGATATTCAAATATATGCTCCCGTCGGTGGTCGCGGTGGTAATCCCCTACAAAACGCCTTTGAATTTTACTACGCCAAAAACCCCCTAATCAAGCTGCGCGGTGCTTTAGGAGGTTTAAAGGTGACAACCGCCTACTACGGTGAATTATGGCGCAATCAGGGACTAATTCGCCGCGGGTTGCAGCGGGCCAGAAAATACCATCCCGAAGCGCGAGTTATCGTCGGGGGTGGTGCCGTCAGTGTTTTCTACGAACAACTAAAAACCAAACTGCCCATAGGAACAATTGTATCAGTGGGAGAAGGGGAAACCCTGCTAGAAAAATTCCTCTCCGGCCGGGACTTTAACGATGAACGTTGTTATGTAGTCGGAGAAACCACACCCAGGCCGCGTTTAATCCACGAATCCCCCACCCCCTTAGAAAAATCCGCTTGTAACTACGACTACATCGCCAGTATTTGGCCGGAATTTTCCTACTATTTCCAAGAAAACGACTTTTATATCGGGGTACAAACTAAGCGCGGCTGTCCCCATAACTGCTGCTACTGCATCTATACCGTCGTTGAAGGCAAACAAGTACGCATTAATCCCGCAGATGAAGTAGTTAAGGAAATGCGCCAATTATACGACCGCGGCATTCGCAATTTTTGGTTTACCGATGCCCAATTTATCCCCACCAGAAAATTTATCAATGATGTGGAAGAACTATTAGAAAAAGTCCTCGATGCTGGGATGAAAGATATCCGTTGGGCTGCCTATATTCGTGCCGATAATCTTACTCCGAAACTGTGCGATTTAATGGTAAAAACAGGCATGAACTACTTTGAAATTGGCATCACCAGTGGTTCTCAGGAATTAGTCCGAAAAATGCGTATGGGCTATAATTTGCGGACAGTTTTGCAAAATTGTCGAGACTTAAAAGCGGCGGGTTTTAATGATCTAGTTTCGGTAAATTATTCCTTTAATGTCATTGATGAAACCCTAGAAACTATTCGTCAAACTATCACCTATCATCGGGAATTAGAAAATATTTTTGGAGTCGATAAAGTGGAACCAGCTATCTTTTTTATTGGACTACAACCCCACACCCATCTAGAAGAATACGCCTTCAAAAAAGAGATTATTAAACCCAGCTATGATCCCATGAGTTTAATGCCCTGGACAGCCAAAAAATTGCTCTGGAATCCTGAACCTTTGGGGTCATTCTTTGGCGAAGTTTGTCTGCAAGCATGGCGACAAAATCCCGATGATTTTGGACGAGAAGTGCTGAAAATTTTAGAAGCAAGACTAGGGAAGGCCGATCTAGAATCCGCTTTAACCGCACCGATAGAAACTAAGGGAAAAGTCTTAACTCCTGCTTAAAAATTCATTTTAGTCAATCCCAAGGCAGCAATTAGCGTTAGCATGAGTCTGAAATCAGGAGATGATCAAAATCCCTTTACCGGTAACTGCAAAATGACCGACCATCGCCCCCATTGGCTAGAATTAGCGGAATATATCGCCCTAGGATTAACCCTGCTTACCCTTATGGCCATGGGTGCGGGGTTTTTGCCTTTGTTCCTCCTAGTCGTGACTTTCGGGTTAAATATTCTCAATCGTCTCCGAGAAAGAACTAGGCAACTTCAACGCTTAACCGAGATAACTGGTGATTTACAGAGTCAGTGGGAAGAAGAAAAAGAAGCTTTATCGGCCCAAATACAGTCCCTCGATCCCGCAGCAGCCAGGGATAACGACCGTGCGGTCGCAACGCGCTCGCTACGCGAGATCGCAGAATTAGAGGAGAATATTCTCGTCCTCGAACAGTCCTACAATCAAATTATTCAATATATCAACCGTAACGGGCTGCTCGAACGCATCGAACATCTGGAAAAATCCTACAGTCGCTTAAACAGAGAGATTGTGCCGCTTAACGAAGAATCAGCAGATATTAACCCCATAAAAGCGGAAAATGAGCCACAAATCACCCTACCTACCCTTAATTTAACTCCCACTTCCCCCCCTATCCCCCATTGGCACTATTATCGCCGTCTGAGCGCCCATCGGGAAATGATTACAGCGATCGCAATTACCGAGGATCAACGGTTTTTAATTAGCGTTAGTTGGGATCGTACCCTAAAAATCTGGGATTTTGCCACAGGAACCCTGATTAATACGATTGAAGCTCATGATCAGGGCATTTTAGCCCTAGCAGTGACCGGAAACGGCGATTATCATCTAGCGACGGGAGGATTCGATCAAACCGTTAAATTATGGACTTTAGCCAGCGATGGCAGTAGTCTGGAATTAAATCAAATTTTCCTCGGTCATCTCGGTTCGATTCATGGCCTGGATTTTGCCCCCCGTTGGCATTTTTTGGTGAGCGGTAGTTACGATCAAACCCTAAAACAGTGGAATTTAGAGCAGGAAAACGAAGAATTTAGCTCCTATGACAGTCTAGGGGCAATTTATGCCCTAGCAGTGGCTCCTAATCAAGATTTTATCGCCGCAGCTGGAGGTGATGGCACTGTCACCCTCTGGCAATTGGGATCGGGAGCAAAAATCGCCGTCCTATCCGGTAACGTTTCTTCGGTGCAGAGTCTGGCGATCGCTGCCGATAGTCAGATTATTGCCGCCGGTTGTGTGGATGGGACGGTGAAAATCTGGCAATACGACCCGGAGAAAAGCGGTCATTTTGCGCCAATTCGGGTGATCAATGCCCATAATGGTCAGGTGACAAGCTTGGTATTTGCAGAGGAGGGTCAGTGGTTATTTACCGGGGGAACCGACGGAGAGATTAAAATCTGGTTAGCCAATTCTCAACAGGCGATCGCAACTCTTAGCACCGACAATGGGCGATCGTCACCGATCTCCAGTTTAGTTCTCAGCCCCGATTATTGTCACCTAGCAGCGGCTGCGGCCGACGGTAGCATCATCATCTGGGAAAATATCACTTAATGGTCGATCGAACTGGAAAAATTGTATAATGTAATGTCCCGGACTCGATCGGGCCAGTTTGACCCCAAGAAAAAGTGACTGAGTTAACCGTCGTTTCTGCCTAATAGTTGTCATCGGGGCATCGAGAACGCGCGAGCGATCGCTTATCCCAGAATCATTACCCATAGTAAAAAATTCAGAATGAAGACTCCAACAGATCAAAGATTTGATTACGTCAAAATCGGTTTAGCGTCCCCCGAAAGAATTCGGCAATGGGGAGAAAGAAACCTGCCTAACGGTCAAGTCGTCGGAGAAGTAACCAAACCAGAAACGATCAACTATCGGACTCTCAAACCGGAAATGGATGGGTTATTCTGCGAGAAAATTTTTGGCCCCTCGAAGGACTGGGAATGTTGGTGCGGTAAATACAAACGCGTCCGTCACCGGGGAATTGTCTGTGAACGTTGCGGAGTGGAAGTCACCGAGTCGCGGGTACGTCGTCATCGCATGGGTTTTATCAAATTAGCTGCCCCCGTCACCCACGTTTGGTATCTCAAAGGTATTCCCAGCTATCTCAGTATCCTGCTCGATATGCCCCTGCGGGACGTGGAGCAAATCGTCTATTTTAATGCCTATGTGGTTCTCGATCCGGGTAATGCCGGCAATCTTAGTTATAAACAACTCCTCAGCGAAGATCAATGGTTAGAGATCGAAGAGGAAATCTACGCGGAGGATTCGGAATTAGTCGGTATTGAAGTGGGTATCGGGGCCGAGGCTATCCAAAGACTCTTACAGGAAATTAACCTGGAAGAAGAAGCGGAAAGACTGCGGACGGAAATTGTCGAAAGTAAAGGGCAAAAACGGGCAAAATTAATTAAACGTCTCCGGGTAATCGATAACTTTATCGCCACGGGTTCTCAGGCAGAATGGATGGTTTTAAGCGTAATTCCCGTGATTCCTCCCGATTTACGCCCGATGGTGCAGTTGGACGGCGGCCGTTTTGCCACCTCTGACCTGAACGATCTCTACCGTCGGGTGATTAACCGCAATAACCGTTTATCCCGTCTGCAAGAAATTCTCGCCCCCGAAATTATCGTCCGTAACGAAAAACGGATGTTACAGGAGGCCGTCGATGCTTTAATTGATAACGGTCGTCGCGGTCGCACGGTGGTGGGGGCCAATAATCGCGCCCTGAAGTCTTTATCGGATATTATCGAGGGTAAACAGGGGCGTTTCCGTCAAAATCTCCTCGGTAAACGGGTTGACTATTCGGGACGTTCGGTTATCGTTGTCGGTCCGAAATTGAAGATCTATCAATGCGGTTTACCCCGGGAAATGGCGATCGAATTGTTCCAACCCTTCGTTATCCATCGTTTAATTAAATTAGGCATCGTCAATAATATCAAGGCAGCCAAGAAAATGATCCAACGGGGGGATGCTAATGTTTGGCACGTCTTGGATGAAGTAATCACGGGACACCCGGTGATGTTAAACCGCGCTCCTACCCTGCACCGTTTGGGCATTCAAGCGTTTGAACCGATCCTAGTGGAGGGCCGGGCGATTCAGTTACATCCCCTCGTCTGTCCCGCTTTTAACGCTGACTTTGACGGGGACCAAATGGCCGTACATATTCCCCTCTCCCTGGAAGCACAATCGGAAGCGCGATTATTGATGTTAGCTTGTCATAATATTCTCTCACCGGCGACCGGTCGTCCGATTGTTGCCCCTTCTCAGGATATGGTTTTGGGTTGTTATTATCTCACGGCCGAAAATCCCAAGGCCCAAAAGGGTGGAGGTCGTTATTTCGCCAGCATGGATGACGCTATTCGCTCTTTCGATCAGGGATTGGTGGATCTGCACGCTTCTGTGTGGTTGCGTTTACCCGTCGGAGAAAAGGTGAAAACCAATAAACCCGATGAGGAAGTCCTAGAAACGGAAACTCTCCCCGATGGCAGCATCTGGAAATATTATCGGGAACGCAAAACCCGCGAGAAGGATGGTGAGATAATTTCTCAGTATGTGCGTACTACTGTAGGGCGAATTATCTACAATAAGACGATTCTAGAAGCTTTGGTGGTCTAGAGAGAGATTAGGTTAGGGTGGGCAATGCCCACCTTAATTTTTAGGCTAAAGCGGCAATACATTCTATTTCCACTAGCACATCTTTGGGAAGACGGGCCACCTCCACGCAGGCCCGGGCCGGGGCAGTTTCCGGGGGGAAATAACGGGCATAAACTCGATTCATCGCCCCGAAATTGGCTAAATCCGACAGAAAGACGGTAGTTTTCACCACATTTGACCAATTAGCCCCAGCAGCGGTTAAAATGCCCTCTAGATTGGCCATAACTTGTTCGGTTTGGGCGCTAATTTCCCCGGAGACGATTTCACCCGTGACGGGATCTAGGGGAATTTGTCCCGCAACAAAGAGAAAAGGACCAGGAGCGGCGATCGCTTGATTATAGGGACCCACAGGGGCCGGAGCTTTATCAGTACGGATGACCTGATTATTCATGGGCAGGATAGTTAAAAAAGATGACATTGAATCAATTGAATATTTTCCCAGTTTTTCGATCGCTTGCAGTTAATTTTCGCCGGTTAGGGGATTTAATTTTGACTGATTGTCTTTGTCGAAGGTGCGCTAAAAGCGATTGTACGAGAAATAAGTCAACACTTATGACGCTGCAATTCTGCATCTAACTCTGTTAACAAAGCATATATTCTATCAAAATCATGTTTAGTTTTAGAAGGAGCGTCATAGGTTCTCAAAGTACCTTTAGTATGAGTATGAGCCGCTCGATTGCGACTTTTCTTTAGATTAACAAGATCACCTTTTAAAGCACTAATTTTATCAGTTTTTTCTAACTTTTTTTCAATTTTTTCTAATGTTGCTAAACCAATAACTATCATCAACATTTTTCTAAAAGCTTCATATTGAAAGTTAGAGTTAGGCTTAATAATCTCGTCTTTGATGAATTTTTGGTTAGCTGGGGACTTTAAGCATCGTTTAGCACATCTTAAAACTATATCATCCATAGTTTCCTCGATCCAGCCACATAATTCTATAAGAGCTAGTTTAGAATAAAAAATTTTTTTATCATCAGTTGTAGAGTCATTATAGAGTTTATCAAGCCTGTTTAGCGTCTTGAATAAATAACTTTTAGTAATCATTACCAGTAGAAGTAGATGAAAAAATTTTGATAGATGTATTAATTCTCTCTAAAGCCTTATCTTTTCGATACATACCACCAGATAAATTTTTAGTTAAAAATGGTTCAGATTTTATTAATCTAGAATACTTGTCTTGTAATTCATCATTGGAGAGATTGACTAAAGTATCTAAATTTTTGGCAACTCCTAACAGAATTCCCTCAGCAATAACTTTACTGGTTTTGAGAGGTTCCTCTTTGAAGATTCTATCATAAATCAAGTCAACAGTTTGCTTAAATAATTCATCTTTATCTTGAATAAAATCTTCATGAGCCAATCTATGTTTATGCATATAATCATTTAAAAATCCGGTCAATTTCCCCTTGTAGTTCTGATATCCATCATAAAAAGCAAAGAAACGAAGAACTAATTCTTCATCTTCAAATCGAGATGCTTTTTTCTGCTTTCGATCCATCAGCAAAAGCCAGTTTTCATATTGAGCGCATTCTTTTAAAAAAGTATTAAACTCGCCATTATAGATACAATTTCTGATCTCCTGATTATTAAGTTTTACTCCACCGGTATTTAAGCGATGGAAAATGTTAAAAATATAATTATTATGAGTTTTTTTGCTGGAGTCATAGCGAATCATGGTGATGGGAATAGTCATATTTTCTACGCGTTCATATAATTCTTCATGCTGAGTTTTTATTTCCTCAACTGTTTTTCCAGAAATAGACGAATCTACATCAGCTAATTTTGATAGCTTCCAATTTTCAGTAGTTAAAAATTTGACGATGGTACTAATTCGTTGTAATCCATCGATGATATAGCGTTTATCTGTCTTATAGTCAAGACTAATACACATACTAGGAATCGGTAACTGTTTCATTAAACTATCAATAAAACGAGTTTGTTGTGGATCAGTCCATACCACATCTCTTTGAAAATCTGGATCGATAACCAATTGTTTTTTTTGATACATTCTAACTAGATCAGAGCAGGATCGCTGCTCATTGTAAGCAATAATATCCGCAGGAGGAAAATCCACATCATCTTCTTCCTCTAGATACTTTTCTTCTTCGGCTGCTAGTAATTTCTCTTCTTGACTGAGATAATTAACCATAATTTTTATCCGTCCTAATATTGCCAATTCAAAAATGAAACGCACGACTCCTTAAGAGTTGACAGAAAAAGGCTCATCAGGTACTGTCTGATCAATACAACAACAGATCAGACACAAAAACGAAGCCACCAACATCTTAACATAGAACAAAGAAACTTGCTCTATCAACTTGGTCAAGAGGGAAATTTATCTCAATGGCAAATGGCAGCTGGGATGTCATCAAAGCACTACCAAAGCGAGAATTAAGAAGGAATCAAGGTTCCCTCGGATGCTATCTACTGAAAATTGGTATCTTCATCGATTAAGTTAGCAATGGGAGTATAATAATCCAGTAATCCAGTGACAGGATAACGGTCTGCTAGAGCGATCGAGGGAATATAAGGTATGATTAGATAGTCTTCTGAATCTATATCTAAATCATGATCGGTAGTTTCATCTATATCTATATTTTTGTCAATATCCTTTTGTAAAATTTGCCAAGCATGAATAACTTTAGTTATTCCCGTATCACTTAAATCGGGAACGGGTGAAAAAACAAAATTAAGCGAAAGTCGGCCAAAAGAAGTCAAAGATTGCAAAAGAAGCTCGATTCCTTTTTGATTTTGTTCGTTAGGAAATAAAAAAATAATTGCTTCGTTGGCTGCCTGTAGTAAAGATAAAGCTCCCCATTCATTGATTCCAGAGCGCGAATCTACTAAGATAAGATCAGGTTTTAACTGATTTTGAATCTCTCGACTAAAAGTTGACCAGAGTGTTTCCCCATTATCGAGAATTGTTGTTGCTCGCAGATCATCAACTTTAGTAATGTAATCAAGACTCAAATAACCCGCAGGAACAATAAATAGTCTTCCCGTTGCATCGGGAATATTAACTTCTCCAAATATTTCAGTGATATTAATCTTTGCTGTTACACCTTTTGGTAAATAGGATTTTTCATAAAAATAGTCCACAATTCCGTATTTCGGTGAGGGATTTAAGGGGAAAGCTGTGCTTAACCCCGGTGCTTCTAAATCCAAGTCAACAGCTACTACTTTACGACCTCGCATCGCTAAAATCCAAGCAACATGAATTAAAGCAGTTGTCCTACCTACTCCCCCTTTAAAAGAATAAAAAGTTACGGTTCTAGGAAGACAAAGTTCGGGAGAAGACGGTGATTGATTTTGTGGATTAGTTGACCACAAGGCTAAATCTTGCCAAGTGTGAATTGATTTTGCGTCCAGAAGTTGTGGAGCTTTTAGATCGAGAGAGGCTGCCTCCTGAATAGTATATAAAGATATAAAACCTAAAGATTTATGCTGTTGTTCTATGTCATTTTTAACCGCTTCTCTTCGCTGAGTTGTTGATAAATTTTCAAACTTATCACTGACGATAGTTATATTCAAAAGTCTAGCAGTAGATAGATTGAGATCAACCCATTCTTGTGCTTCTTTTTGAACATATATATCTGTTAATTTTTGTTTCAGTGATCTTAACCAAGTTTCTGACATAACTATCTCCTTAAAGTTCAGTAGCTTGAGAAACAAGCCAATTTTTCAGACCTGTATAAGCTGATAACCACTCTTTGTATTCATCGTCATTCGGTTCACTGCTGGAATAACGCATATTTATAAAATTTTGACTAGGGTTTTCTACTATATTAATCCATTTTCTCACGTCTGGATAATTTTGAACTCTCGAATGGAGACGATTATTACTTCTTAGAGCAGCTGTCAAACTGTGACCCGGATTAGTTATGGTATGTCCGGGGTTATTGGACTTAGTTTTCCATTCTTTATTGGATACCGAAGCTAAGATCATAGATTTCAGCAAACATTCGATCGTAATACCTCCAAAGTGCATAGCAGCTATTTTCCTATTAGATTTACAAAGTATTTCTGTATCTTGATGACGTTGTAAAAAAGCTGATTGGTAATCTTCCATCCCTAATTATCTATTCCCTAGAGTTAATACCTGTGAATAAGTTTTTAGCTGAGGATTAAACAAGGGTACTTTATTAGACAATAAAGCACCCTTTTAGTTTAGCTTAGAACTCTCCTTTTAAAGCGGCATTACAGCGCTCGCAAATAGTGGGATCATCGGCAAATTTTCCCACTTGAGTGGAATAATTCCAACAGCGATCGCATTTTTCGCCGTCTGCTTTGACAATTCCCACCGAAACAAAGTCCGATTCTCCCTTATATTCTGCGGTTTGAATCGCGCTAATATCACTAACTAATTCCACTTGAGAAGAGAGAAATAGATAACGCAATTCATCGACTTTATTCCCAGTTAAACTATCACAATTGTTGAATAATTCTAACTCCTGTTGTAAGGTTTCATCGGGAACATAAAGTAAAACTTTTGCCTCTAAAGAAGCACCGATCGCTTTATCATTTCTGGCAGTTTCCATCACCTTATTAACTTCGGTGCGTAGCTGCCGGAATTTCGCCCATTTATCGGCTAATTCGCGATTATTCCAAGCAGGATCGATGTTTAGCCATCCTGACTCAAATACTGATAAATAAGGAGTTTTGTAGGGGAGAAATTGCCAGATATCTTCCGCTAGATGAGAAAGGACAGGAGCGATCGCTTTAGCAAGATTTTCTAAAGCAATAGCATAGACTGTTTGACAACTGCGACGACGGAAAGAATTAGGATCAGAAATGTATAAACGATCCTTAGCGATGTCGATATAAAAGTTAGATAAATCGACAACACAAAAATTCTGTACCGTCTGGAAAAAGCGGAAAAATTGGAAACTTTCAAAAGCTGCCGTAACTTCCGTAAACACCTCCGAGATACGATGTAACATATAGCGATCGATCTCCGGTAGATCATCATAAGCTACCGCATCTTTAACGGGATCAAAATCATTTAAACTCCCCAGTAAAAACCTGGCAGTGTTACGGATTTTATTACGGATATCTACCAACTGTTTAAGAATATTTTGACCGATATTCACATCATTGGTATAGTCCACTGAGGACACCCATAACCGAATCACATCCACCCCATAAGCGGGTTCTTTTTTCTGGTCTTTACCACCATTAATGATCACATTAGGATCGATGACATTACCCAGAGATTTACTCATTTTTCGTCCCTGTTCATCCAAAACAAAACCGTGAGTTAACACCGTTTTATAGGGAGCAATACCATTAGCAGCCACACTGGTTAATAAACTCGATTGAAACCATCCCCGATGCTGATCCGATCCTTCTAGATACATATCCGCAGGATAACTTAATTCTGGTCGAGCATTAGCCACCGCATTCCAACTAGAACCAGAATCAAACCACACATCCATAGTATCCATTCCCTTGCGATAACTGCGACCATTATCGCGATAACTGGGAGGTAACAATTCCTCTACCGATAACTCCCACCAAGCATTAGAACCCTTGACTGCGAAGATAGCTTGAACGTGATTAATCGTCTCCTCCGTTAACAGCGGTTCATTCGTTTCTTCGTCATAAAAAACAGGAATAGGAACCCCCCAACTGCGCTGACGAGAGATACACCAATCGCTTCTTTCACTAACCATAGAAGTGATGCGATTCTTACCCGTTGCAGGAATCCAACGCACCGAATCAATTGCTTCTAAAGCTAATTCCCGGAATCCTTCTACGGAAGCAAACCATTGTTCTGTTGCGCGGAAAATTGTCGGTTTTTTGGTTCTCCAATCGTAGGGATATTTATGCTGATATGCTTCTTCTTTGAGTAAGGCCCCCTTTTCTGTCAGTGCTAAAATTATTGCTTCATTAGCATCTTTCAAGACATTTAAACCCGCAAATTGTCCCGCTTCTGCGGTGAAATTTCCCTTATCATCCACGGGAGAAAGTATCGGTAAACCGTAACGTTGGCCGACGATATAATCCTCCTGACCATGGCCGGGGGCCGTATGAACTAATCCGGTACCAGAATCAGTGGTGACATAATCCCCACCGATGAGAATAGCACTTTCTCTGTCAAACAAAGGATGACGATATTTAGTATGTTCTAATTCCAGACCTTTAACCGTTGCTTTAATCGTCAAAGTTGTGTTAAAAGTGTCGGCCAATTTTTCGACTAAATCCGTCGCTACGATTAGATAATTAGACTCGCTAGTTTCCACCACTGAATAGTTTAATTCTGGGTTCAATGCGACGGCCAAATTCCCGGGTAAAGTCCAGGGGGTAGTCGTCCAGATAGCGACGGATAAATTGGGCAAAAATGGCGTTAAAACCGGGGTTGAAACTGACGTAATTGGAAAAGCAACATAGACACTGCGGGAAGTGTGACCTTCGGGATATTCTAATTCGGCCTCAGCTAAAGCGGTTTGAGAACTAGGACTCCAGTGAACCGGTTTTAGTCCCCGATAAATATAACCTTTTAGGGCCATTTTTCCGAATACGGCAATTTGAGCGGCCTCGTATTCGGGTTTTAGGGTTAAATAGGGATTTTCCCAGTCTCCCCAGACTCCATACCTTTTGAAACCTTCACACTGTTCTTTTTGCGTTTGAAGGGCAAAATCGTGGGCTTTCTGACGTAATTTCAAAGGGGTTAGACCCTCTTTTTCCGAGCTTTTGAGACTTTGTAAAACCTTCAGTTCAATCGGCAACCCGTGACAATCCCAACCCGGCACATAGCGCACTTTGTAGCCTTGCAGCAGTTTATATTTATTGATAATGTCTTTGAGAATTTTATTTAAAGCATGACCGATATGCAGAGATCCGTTAGCGTAGGGAGGACCATCGTGGAGAATAAATAATTCTTTGGGGTTATTTTGCGCTAATTTCTCGTATATTTGCTCATCTTGCCAGAATTTCTGCATTTCTGGCTCACGTTTGCTGGCATTTGCTCGCATATCAAAGTCAGTTTGAGGCAAATTAACGGTATCTTTGTAACTTTTAGCGTTGGACATTCTGGCAAACCTATGGATATCAATCGTTTTCGGCATTCATTTCTAAATAACGTCCCTTTGAGAGTCGTTATCTCTATCCTGTCACATAACTGTAATACAAATGTTACAAGTGACAATCATTGATCTATAAGTCTAGCGAGATTGAGTCCAAGAGCGATGATTCCCACAGGCGATAATTTAGTTATTCGAGAATAGGGAGCATGAGGAGCATGGTGACGAATCCTAATTTTTTTTATGTCTCTCCAGAAGTGTATCTAGAAAGGGAAAGAGTCAGTCCGATTAAGCACGAGTACCGAAAAGGACGGATTTATGCGATGGTAGGGGATAAAAAGCCGCATATTGTCTTAAATACAAATCTAGCTACCTTATTGAGTATCCATCTCGATGATAGTCCCTGTCTTGTTCTCACTTCCGATATCAAAGTTCGGTTAGAGGAAGTAAATTGTTATTATTATCCCGATATTGCCGCGGTTTGTGACGAGAGAGAGATTAACAATACCGATGATTTTATTCTCTATCCCGTTCTGATTATTGAAGTATTATCGCAATCGACGGAATCCTTTGATAGGGGTGATAAATTTAGCGATTATCAAACCTGTCCCACCTTAAAAGAATATATTCTTATTCATCAAAACCAGATGAAAATTGAGGCTCTTCGTTACTTGTTATGGTTCGATGGGGGGGCATAAATCGACTAAATCCTTATCTGGCAACAGACTTAATTGATTAGTTCGCTCTAGAGCAAAAATAATTAACAAAAATCGCTAAATGCCTTTCTATATAAGGGTTGCATCCCTTATAAACCCCGTCCATAGCATAACAAAAACCGAAGAGCCAAAATTGAATGTCACCGTCGCAAGGATTCCGGAGTTTGGCAAGAACATATCTATGAAGTGGGGGATGGGGTAGAATTTACCAGTGTAGGATTCCGGGGATCGATCGCTTCTATCTATCGGAAAGTCCCCAGTTTGGTACAACTGCAATCTTTTTTTGACTTTACTAGGGGTTGCAGAGCTTATCAGTGAATTTGTCAATCCCGATCATATTGTTTTAGCACCTCGAATAAATTTAGTGCAAAAAACAGTACAAAAAAAAGGGGGGCAACAGTAAAGGGATTGGGGGAGGTTCAACTAATCCAAGAATAAGCGGTTTAAATGCGTCCTAGCTTAGTAACGTCAACTATAACCCTAAACGCTGCTTTTGACGGGCTTTATAGGAAGCTAACAGCCAAATAGAGCCAGAAATCAAAGAAGGAGCGAGGACAAAAAAAGTGGCCATGGTTACGGGATGTTCCCGGGCCCAGACCCAATAGATCATCACGACAAAAATTAAGCCACAGTAAGCTAGTCCTAGAAAGGGGATGCCAATGACCAAAACAGCGAATCGAGTATCTTTATCCATAAAATATCGGGATGGCAGCGAAAATTTAGCTGATGGGTTTCGCTTGTCCCTATCTTTACTTATAATCTTCCTTCTGGGATTGCTTGGGGAAAAATAAGGTATTTTTTAGAATTAGCCGGTGATTATTGGGAGGCCTTCCTTGCCGAAACAAAGATTAGATTTATTATTAGTAGCCAAAAATCTCTGTGATTCCCGTCAACAGGCACAGCGATTAATTCGCGCTGGAGAGGTGAAAGTCAATCATCAAATCATCGATAAACCGGCCACAGAAATCGATCCAGAAGCGGCGATCGAGATTAAGCAGAAACTGCCCTATTTGTCAAGGGGGGGCGAAAAATTAGCCAAGGCCTTAGAATTGTTTGCCATCGATGTCAGCGATCGCATTTGTTTAGATGGAGGCATTTCCACGGGGGGATTTACCGATTGTCTCTTGCAAAAAGGAGCAAAACAGGTTTATGGGGTCGATGTGGGTTATGGACAAGTAGCCTGGAGTTTACGGCAGGATCAACGAGTTATTTTACTAGAAAGAACTAATTTTCGCTATTTAACCCCAGAAAAGTTATACAGACAGGAAAAACCCGCCGATTTAGCAGTTATGGATCTGTCTTTTATTTCCCTGACCAAAGTTTTGCCGACCCTGTGGACGCTATTAAATCCACCGCGAGAGGCGATTTTATTGGTCAAACCCCAATTCGAGGTGGGACGAGAAAAAGTCGGGAAAAAAGGGGTAGTTCGCGACCACCAAGACCAAGCATCGGCAATTTTTCAGGTTTTACAGGCCGCAGAAGTCTTAGGATGGTTCTATCGGGGTTTAACTTCGTCCCCCATTACCGGACCTGCGGGTAATGTCGAGTATCTTCTCTGGTTATCCACCGATACTGGCCCAGTTAGTCCCAGTTTAACAGCGATCGCAGAAATCACCCAAGCAGCGATCGAACAGTTTTAACCCCAGTGTTTTTTCAAGGATATGGGGTGTGGGGAGATGTATTCTTACATACAAAAACGATGATCGGCGAGTTCAATCTATTGGAAAATGGGAGAGATAACCCGAAAAATTCTTGTTAAATCATGTTAAGTCCCGTAGATACGATTAGAATTCTCGAAAATCATCCCGATCGCATTTTTCAAGCTGGTGAAGTTATTTTTGTCGATGGCACGGAGGGCGAGTTAATGTACGGTATTCTTAGCGGAGAAGTGGAGATGTATGTTAAGGAACAATTGATAGAAACTCTAGAAAAAGGGGATGTATTCGGAGTGGGAGCGCTCCTGCATGGGGATAAACTGCGAGAATCCACAGCTATTGCCAAAACTGATTGTAAATTAGCCTGTCTCAATCAACCGCAGTTTTTATTTGCCGTACAGGAAACCCCCATGTTTGCGATCGAAGTATTAAGAAGTTATTCCGATCGCTTTCGCAAGTTGAAAAAAATCTTCACCGGTGAAGCATAGAGGAGCAAAAGAAAGCCATACCCCGAAAACTATTGACCGAAAATCTCACCGATAGTTAAACGGGAACCATTGACCAAATCCCCGCCAGAACGCGGTGGTTTTCCCGATAATTGCACTTCTTTTAATAATAATAAACCCGCTCCCGTCTGCACCACTGGCCCGAAATTTTTCCAGAGAGTCACGATCGATCCCACTTCTCCGCTTAGATGAGAAAGGTCTTTTGTCTGTAATTCTCGAGGCAGTTGACTAGGATCGTCTAGGGGAATAGTGGCCATCACTTTTAGGGGTTGTCCCCGGAAAGTGGTCAGCGCATTAGGATAAAAACCCCGGACTCGATCGTGAATTGTCTGGCCCGAATCTTGCCAGTGGATTAGGTAGTCAGATTTCTGAATTAAAGGGGCATAGGTGGCATCGTCATTATTTTGAGGAATTGGGGTAATTTCTGCTCGATCGAGCTTAGAGAGGGTTTCTAGGAGCAAATCCGCCCCCATTTGCCCTAGGGTTGCTCCCACCTGTTCGGCATTGTCAAAAAGAGCGATCGGGCTGTAGGCTTTCAGTAACATCGGTCCGGTGTCCATGCCCGCATCCATTAACATGGTGGTAATGCCGGTTTCTTTTTCTCCCCTAGCGATGCACCACTGCACGGGGGCTGCTCCCCGATATTTCGGTAAAATTGAGCCATGAACGTTAATACAGCCTAATCTCGGCATCTCTAGAATTTCTGGGGAGAGGATTTGTCCGTAGGCAACCACTACAAAAGCATCCGCTCGCGATTTTCTGAGAAAATCTAAGGTTTTAGCATTTTTTTTGACACTTTTGGGCTGCAAAACTGGTATTTGCTGTTCTATGGCTATTTGTTTCACCGGTGAGGGGATTAATTGATTACCCCTTCCCCGGCGCTTGTCCGGTTGGGTAACTACGGCAATTACTTCTATATCGGGATTGGCTAATAATTTTTTGAGGGTGGGAACTGCAAAAGTCGGGGTTCCGAAAAAAACAATACGCATGGGAGAGGGGGGATTTTTCAGTTATCAGTGAGCAGTGATCAGTAATCAGTGAGAAGAAAGGGCGAATTCTTGAGTGAGAATGTCCACTGAGTTATTAACGGCTAACTATACCAGACCATTGAATTTTTTTAGCTTTTTCCCGACGATAGGAGAAAAAATACCCCTCTTGTTGATAGGTACAAAAAGGAGCGATCGCGATTTGTTCATCCCTAATTCCTAACTGTTGTAGTTGATGATAAATCACCCGTCGCACATCTAAGCGCACTTTTCCTTTTTCCTCGTCAGCAAATAAGGGGGAAGGGGACAGGTTAAATAAATTCGCCAGAATTTGGTCGGGATTGGTTTCTTGAGGGAATAAACTTAAACCCACTTCTGCGGCAACTTCTCCATCGACTTGATACACTTCCCCAGCAATTGCAGGCCCCAGGGCCAGCAGCAAGTCATCTAAACAACTACCGGAGTTTAATAACTGCTTAACTGCTTTGGGAACTATCCCCTTAGCTGTTCCTCTCCATCCAGAATGAATCGCCACCCCAACACCGCTAGAGCGATCACCTATTAGTACAGGCGTACAGTCGGCACTGGCCACCCAAATCCCTTGACCAGAAGCATCGGTGATAATCCCATCCCCTTCGACAATTTCTGGGTTAGTAATCCCTTGGGGATTTAATAAGCGATCGCCATGTACCTGTTTGACCCGATAAACTGGTATATTTGCCCCTAGAGCAGCTGTAAAAGCTTCCGGGGTTTGGGGGTAATAATGACGGGTAAAAAAGCCGTGGGACCAATCTTCCAAGAGATTACAGGTAAGATAGGGCAATCCTTGCCATGTTTGCCATTGCCACAGAGAAGTCTCGGTTAATCGGACATCGATCGCTACATTGGTCACAGTCTAAACCTCTCTGGCTGCAATAATACCTTATTCTTTCCTATCCTAGTTCTGAGTTTGGCTAAAAGGCAACCTGAAGATTATTGCTTAAAACCCTTGACAAAAGGCGAGACTTGCTTTATGCTTGTTGTACGATTGGAATCCGTGCGCCCATATATATAATCCTTTTGAGCGAAGATAAGAAGGAAAAAAATAGTCTCAACAATTCCGTCTGCGCTGATTAGAAGTCATTTTAAAAAATTTACCCTTAACAGGTGTTTTGTTGCGTTCTTCGGTTTCTTTCCAGATCACAAAGGAACGACGAACTTGACCATCAATAAATACTCCTAAAAATAAATCAGGTTCTTCCGAACCTGCACTGTAGAAAATTCCTCAAGCTTCCTCTGGGGTTAGCAATGCTATAAAGCTGATAAATATCAATCTAACAAAAACTCAAAGCTTTATTGTACAAGTCTTACAAGGGTACGTTGCCGATAGTTTTACACGACAGGTTCGGAAGAACCATAAATCAGTTACTATTCTTACAGTCTGGATTATTGCTTTAGGTAAAGATATGCCCTAGAGATTTAGATGCTATATTTGATGTTGATTAAAAAAGTTATCGGCTCTCCCAGCTTTGGTGGGTAAAATGTCTTCTAAGATACAGTCTTGCGGGCGAGGGAGTGGAAGGAACCACTCCAGACACAGAGGACACAAAGATCGATCATTATGTAAGTTAAACTTATCACACAAAGTCGAGGAGAGCCAGTTATCGCATCCATATAAGGGTATCATTCTTGCCTGCTCGCCAGTAGCATCGGATGGGGGTTTTCTTCTAGAAATTTAAGCTAATCTAAACTTAACAAAAATTCACTAAAAAACTATTGATTTGGAACCGAAAAAGTAGTACAGATTGGTTTAATTGTCTTTGCTCAAATAATGAAAACTGATAAAATATTTTATACCTTATTTCAAGTCTTTCCCGAACTTCTGTTTCAACTGCTAGGAGAATCTCCGAAATTGGGAGATGGGAATGAGCTAGACCAAAATGCTTTTCCAGAGATGATGAGAGAGTTTGAAGAGGAATGGCAAGGAGAAGAACCAGAGGTATATGTAATAGACGCAGCTTTTTATACTCAAGAAAACCTTAGGGACTTTCAGTATAGTATAAGATGGATTAGCCGAGTCCCACTAACTATCCAAGGGGGATTTTTTTACTTGTTTTGCCAACAAGAAATAAGTACCTAAGCAAAATTAATTACACCTATTTTTCCTTTCCGCAGTTCCGCAGTTCCAGCGTTCCCCCTTTCCAGGGTGTGAATTTAATTTTGTCGAACTGCTGATAGTTATCAGTTTTTTGTAGAATAGGGAGATTGAGAAAACGAACATCTGCCCCTATGACAAGATTTCCTTTTACTGGTCGCTATTCTGGTTTATGCGTCTTGCTCACTTTATTCTGGTTAAGCGGTCAATCTTTACCGGTGCGAGCGGAAAAAATCTATAATCCCGTCCCCCTCATCCTCAACAAAGAAATTAACGATACTCTCACCGACAAAGATATTCCCACGGGGGAGGGAGGGTTTGCTAGGGATTATACCGTCGATTTGGACAAGGATGATCAGGTGGCCATCGATCTCAAATCGGAAAACTTTGATGGAGTTTTAATTCTCCTGGCCGACGATGGTTCCACTGTAGCGGAAAATGATGATGGTCCCGATGGTGGCACTAATGCCCTCCTCTTTGCACGCATTACCGAGTCGGGTAAATATATTATTCGGGTGAGAGCTTTCGGAGAAACCGGTGGGGGAAAATTTACCCTGAAATTAACCCGTTTACGGGCCGTGGAGGGCAAAAATTAGCTAATTATTGTCAAAAAAACCAAGAATAGAGCCTCTGTCCACTCTACCACCGCACCGTAGGTATCGCCAGTGTGACCGCGAAGACGACGATATAACCAGTAACCAGTAAGCAAAGCGAGGGCGATTCCGGCACTAATGGCGATTATTCCCCAGCTTAGACCGCCAAATAGGGCGATTAACCCCCAAATTACTCCCCCACAGTCCCAAGGCAGACAAAAAGCCACTTTATGAAAGGCTCCCTTACCGGTGGGTTTGAGGTAGGGATAAAGAGCGATCGCCATTACTTGCCCCCAACGTCCCCAAATTGGTGCTAAAATTAGAGCTAAGGCTCGATTATCGCTTAAATCGGTCAAAGCGGCGATTTTGAGCAGCAAAACCATAGTCACGGCCATGACTCCAAAGGCCCCAGTAACACTATCGGCCATGACCGCTAAACGACGCTGGGGGTCAGTGACAGCTAAACCATCGGCCGTGTCACTAACTCCATCAAGGTGTAGTCCTCCCGTTAGATAAACCCAAACCCCCACAAGGACAACCGCACGAGTCAGGGGTGGCATTCCCAGACCAGCTAGATTTATATCGAGCAAAACTAGAATTAAACCCAAAAATAAGCCCACTAGGGGAATCCATCGGGCAATTCTGCCAAAATTAGGCCAAGCAATCGGAACCGGAATAATCGTGTAAAAAGCGATCGCACCTAAAAATGAGCGAATTTCTTGACAAATAAAGTTAAATATGGTAATCAATCTCCCCAATTCGCTCCCAATATGGCATCGTTTCTCATAAAGATGAAGTATAACTTAATTTTGTATCGGCCACCCTGTGGGATTTTCAAAATAACACGCTTACTTGTAATTTTATTAGGAAAAGTTCTTGCGATCGCTCTATAGGAGAGTAATATACGGAAAGATTTTTTTTAAAATGTGTATTTGGCGTAATGTACGGAAAATTTCCGCATAATATGTAGTTAGACTGAAGAAATCGGCTCTCTGGGGATTACGCCGAGGACTGTATCCTGTTATACAATTATGATTTGACGTTAACTCAGAAAAGCTGATCCAGTAAAGGTTCTGGCCAATTAGCTCCCTAACTACCAGCCTCATTCCTGGAGAGCCAAGAAATCCTTAAAAATCCCATTCACTTTAAAACTAGGAGGATCTGTATGTTGAGGCTTTGATGTAACTGCTATACTACCCACTCTTTTTAGAGGTAAACCAGATGATTTCTCCCCAACTGATTGCCACCCTCGACAAACTCCCGTCCCCCCTCCAAGCCGAAATTCTCAACTACGCTGAATACCTGGCTGCTAAATACGCCGCCCTTCCTCAACCCGAAGCGCCGCCCAAAATGTATCGCCAAGCCGGAACCATGAAAGGGATGTTCAAAATGGCAGAAGACTTTGACGCTCCCTTAGAAGACTTCAAAGACTATATGTAACCATGACTTACCTCCTCGATACCCACGCCCTGATTTGGTTCTTGGAAAATGATCCCCAGTTACCTCAAACCACCCGTAACCAGATCGAGACTACACCCACGATCTTCGTCAGCATCGTGTCTCTCTGGGAAATTGCTATCAAAACAAACATTGCTAAACTTACCCTTTCCGTTCCTTTCAATGCTATTGAAGCTAACCTGATCGCTTTAGGTATTACTCAATTGCCAATCGCCTTTGCAGACCTGGAAATTTACCTCTCCCTGCCGCTACATCACCGCGACCCATTCGATCGCCTACTCATTGCTCAGGCAATCAACTACTCCCTCACTCTCATTAGTCAGGACACCCCCATGGATGCTTACTTAATTCAAAGATTTTGGAAATAGTTAATAAGAAAATATTTTGTGTAAACTGCTACCGAACCATTTGGACTTAAGATAGAGAAGATGAGGACCAGCAATTCTCATTTTAAGGTTTCATGACATAAAAAGCCTTATAACAAGAGGGTTGTACAATTCTTAACAATTTTAGTGATCGCTGAAACGGCGCAAAATCGTTCTGAATTTATTTTTGCTGGATGAGGACGAGCCATCTTCGAGTTCTAGCAGGGCGACGGTTTGTCTATGGTTTAGGGAGAAGGGGTGATTTCGGCTTTTGAGGAGCGGCGTTAGCTTGGGGGTGGTAAAGTTTTGTTACAGAGTTGTGTCAGTCCGGGAAATCGGCGCTACATTCCAAAAAACGGCGCTTGTCGGCGCTGGAGGTTCTGTTCAAAGGAGGTTGTTTTTAGTACGGCAATCTCTCTAACACGCTCATGGGAGTGATATACGGAAAGTTTCCGTATATTATGTAGTTAGGCAACTACAATTGCTTTTTACTTGACTCCAAACGGAAAACCATAATGAAAAAAGAACTTTCATCAAAACAAGTAGATTATTGGGAGGAAGAATTTAATTGCCTTCTCAAGAAAATCAACGCTGATGTTAATGCTATCTTAGGGCTATCCGTCACAAGTCAGTGGGATGGTGAAAAATTTACCTCATCAATTATGGCTCCCTTGGAGAAAAACTTGAAAATAATTGAGCATTGGTATATCACACAACGCAACTCCGCAATAGGAAACATAGAAGATAGCGAAGCACAATCAGGCTGGCTAATTAATGAAACTAGCTCGCACTTAGCGCATATTAAAATCTTAGTTGGTTCATTTAATAGCGTAGCTGCTGATGTGGTTCGGTATTTGAATTCTCATCCTGGTTACCAACGATTTTTAACAGCTATGACTCTGGATTTAATTCCAAACTTACTAAACGAGTTTACATCAATGTTATTTGGTGGCGATGGCAACACATTTGAAACTGGAGAAGCCAAGGAAGTAAGGCTTCTACTACAAAGAACTAAAGAAGCGGAGGATAATATTCGCGCTGCGGTAGATTTATTAAGTAACGATGTTAGCGTAATAATTACAAAAAAAAGGAAAACCGAAATAGGAAAGTAAGACGCAAAATAACTAGGGGTCAAAGTAAACTTAAATGCCTAACTCAACGTTCCAGCGGAGCTTCGCTACGCTACGCCCGCTGAACTTTGCGTTAGACCGCAGTAGCCACACACAAGAATTAATCCAAGGGAAGTAAAAAATTCGATCATTGCCCTAAGTATTTTTGCTGGTTTTGTAATAATGCCTCAACCAACTGTTGCTCA
>VYKP01000091.1_pt1 | contig 23677 bp, 20 predicted proteins | sample 5114551 | NCBI WGS metagenome assembly VYKP01 (sample SAMN12291777, study PRJNA351875) | freshwater metagenome | isolation source: freshwater lake | place: USA: Michigan, Baseline Lake | collected 2013-08-09
TGACCACTGTTACATTTTGTAAATCGAGGAGTTGATCAAAATTTATCCACATAACCCACCTCCTATTCTGTGTTACTATTATACCATGCTCACACAGAACCTAGAAGAGCCATGGATTTTAGGTTCGATCCCCCCTGCCCCCCTTGATAAGGGGGGTGCCTGACAACTTTTAACGCCTACCTACTTAATAAAAACCACTCCAGACACAGAGGACACAAAGATCATATCATTTTGGGTTTGCGGTGGACGTTGTAGAATAGAGAAAACCTACTACGCTAATAGATACCATGCCCTCTCCTGCTATTACCACGATCATCAAGATGGTTGAGTCTCTGCCTGATGAGCTTCAAGAGCAGTTAGTAGAGTACGTTCGAGCTTATATTGCAGAAATTGAAGAAGAAAAACGATGGGATCAGTCTTTTAAACAGACGAAGAATAATCTAGTCGCAGCAGCTCGAAAAGCTAAAGAAGAGATTGCGGCAGGATTGTCCACGCCGATGGATTATGAGCAGCTATGAATTCCGCAACATTGCCTTCATTTTGGCAGAAGTATCGCGACTTGAAGCCAGCAGTCAAAGCCGGAGCCAGAAAAGCATATCGGTTATGGGTGGAGAATCCGTTTCATCCATCGTTACATTTTAAGTGTATTGACAGCGACGAAGATATTTGGTCAGTGCGTGTAACGAAGAGTCATCGAGCTTTGGGAGTGCTGTCAGGGGATACAGTGACCTGGTTTTGGATTGGCGATCATGATAAGTACGAAAAGTTTTATTCGTAAAACACAGGAACTACAAGCCTATTCCACCATAATGACATTGTTGATTTTCGTTGAGGATGTTGATGGTGATAACTTTAACAATCGTAGGCTGTGTTAGTCGAGCGCCTAACGGACGATAAACTAGATAGCATAGCGACTTTTTCTGGAAGTATCAAAGTGAGCAAGCGTAATTTTTTTGGCGAGGAGAGAAGTTGTTTGAGGCAAAAAAACAGAACGTTGCCGGAAATATTCGCCAAAATATTGACGGTAGAGAGGACAACTGACTCGGCAAAACTTACCTTGTCGGTGAATCAGTCCGAGACTTTCTAGGTGAAAAGCGGCAATTAAATCAATTTCTATGTCTTTTTCTGCCATCACCACCTTAGCAAAGATAGCCGCTAAATTGCCCTTTAAGTATTGCAGATGCGAAAGTAAACGTTTAAGATGATCTGCAAAAATATTATTTTCCTCGTCGATAGAAGTAGCCAAAATGCTGTCTAAGGTACAATCATTTCGAGCAATATGATAACAAGCAAGACGAATTAAATAGGGATTACCTCCTAGAAATATCCGTAATTTTTCGGAGTTAAAATTCTGATCTAATCCCTGTCTTTGGCTTAATTCTCGTACTTGTGTGCTGGTAAAATTAGGCAATTCGATCGGTAAACCAAGACTAAAAGGAGATTGATAGGTATCTGAGTTTTTATCAAGCTCCTGTGCAGGGGAATAGGCAACAATTAAACGTAATTTTTGCCAGAGGGGTTTGTTTTTGCCTTCCTCGTGCCACAGGTGCAGAATACTGAAAAATTCTTCCCTTAGCTGTGGATAGGATAAAAGATATTCAAGATCATCAAAGGCAATCACTAAAGGGCGATCGAGATGGGAGAGAATATGCTTTTCTAGATAGATTTTACAGTTAATTTTACCCCCTAAGAAGTCATCCCAATCCTCTGGGAGATGATTGTCTAAATCTAACTGGCGACTAATACTAACACAAAGCCAACGCAGCCAGTGATTTAAATCTTGAAAAATTGAGCTTTCTGCTAACCGAAAACTGAAATAAAGCGTATGGTATTGCTGTTGTTGTGCATGATTAATAATTCTGGTTATCAGGGAAGTTTTTCCCATTTTTCTGGCCGCGTTAATCCGGATAAGACTACCCCCGCGCAAGATCTCTTGATAACAGGTATGTTCTAGATTATTTCTGTTAATATAAAAGGGGGAATCGAGGGGGACTTGTCCCTCTGGTAACTCAGGCAATAGTTGAGGATTAATAGTATCAGTTTCTGGTAAGTTAGGACGATAATAATCGCTATTTTCTAAAGTTAAATTAAAAGCTTGAAAACAATGTTTTAGGGTTTGTTTATCCACTCCCGATTCACAAGCAAATACCTTCATCAGAGTATCTACCCCTAAAAGAGTTTTCTCGCTGAGGACTTCTAGGGTGAAGCGATAACCACGATTATCCCGATATTCCGCTTCTTGTTTAGCAGTAAGTAATTTTTCTAGTCCCTTGGAGGTGAGGATAACCCCGCGTCTGCGGCGCTGTTTTTCTGGTTTTTTCATGATAGTTTTTCCCTGTCCTGAACTCAAACTCTGCACCCCTAGAGGTTTTGAGTTTCCTATAGACTTCTCCTCAACAGGGACACAATCAATTCCGTAATTTTTGCCGACATTCCCCACATCTTCATATACTTGTATATATTTTTACATTCCCCAAGATGTTTTAACGAAAAACCTTCATTGTAGAAACTACTATTGAGAACATTTTCAATAATTGATTTTTTCTGATAAAAAATTTTACAATCCTTTACATTGACAAAAATCGATGATTATGGCTATAATCCTTACTGGGAAAGGGTTGTAAGCAATATTTTAGTAAAAATTATTAATTGAATGTTAAGAAGTGCGGAAAGTGGGTCACTGGTTTAGGGATGGAGAGGATCGGGAAAATAACCAGACCACTTATTTTCTTCTCCGTCTGAGTTATTTCTAGGATAGGGGTAAATCTTAGCCTACTTGCTGACGATAGCTATTCATTTCTAGGCTATCTTCCCCATAAAGCTCCTCAATGTGTTCATGACAGCAATTGATCGCAAATTGCTCAAATTCTCCCAGTTCAATTTGATACATTTTGGCAAAAATATCGGGTTGAACACGACAAAATTCTGGTCTTTGGTCATAAATGGTACAGAGACGGGTTTGGCGATCGAAGTTTATACACCAACCATCTTCCCCCACCATGCTGAGATATTGACTTAATTGTGCGGGAGTAAGATAATCTTCTAAGTCAGGACGCTCATCGGGATTTAGTTGACAACAAGCTCCACAATTTTTAATACATTTCCAATTGGCCATATAACCAGTGTGCCGCAATGAGTTAATCCTAGTAAGTAGGTAGGTGTTAAAAATTGCCAGATACCCCCCTTATCAAGGGGAGATTAAGGGGGGATCGAAGACAAAATCTATCTTATATTTAATTAAAACCAGTTACTGACCTACTAACCAGCTTACCAGCAATTAGTCCCAATTTTGCCATCCAGCAGCAATCCCCCTCAACAGTTTTAATCTCAACCTGCGATCGGGAGTGAAAGCTTGACAAGGCAAGAATCTAATAAAATGGGCGTTGTAAGGGTCGAACTTACGGCATCCTGCTTGTAAGGCAGGCGCTCTACCACTGAGCTAAACGCCCGAATCAATTTCGTACTTTCTCAGCATAACATATATTTTCAAAAAAGTATATTATTTTTTTGAGCAAGTTAATTTTTTTCCGATGCCCTCTGGTCGAACTCACGATCGCATTACCCTAATTCTGCTGCCACCGATTGCGGGGGCGAGTTTTTTGGTCAGTGGCAGTGCTAAATTAACCCTGTTACTCTTGGCCAGTTATTTGTTTAGCGGATTCCTGTTTGGGCCAGATCTTGACATCCACTCGGTACAATACAAACGTTGGGGTTATCTGCGCTGGTTGTGGCTACCCTACCGTTCTATGATCCGTCATCGCGGTTGGTTATCCCACGGTTTATTGATCGGCACAATTTTTCGGTTATTTTATCTTGGCAGTTTTTTTTTACTAGCGGCGATCGTCATCATTCCGATCCTGCAAAGTTTCTGGGGTATAGACTGGGATTGGCGACTGTGGCCGCAGCAAGCGATCGCATTATGGCAACAGTATCCCCGGGTAGCGATCGCTATTTTCCTGGGTTTAGAATTAGGTGCGATGAGTCATAGTTGTAGTGATTGGATCGGATCGGCCTATAAACGTTCTCAAAAAGTGGCTCAAAAACCGGTAAAAAAGAAAAAACGTTAATAATCCCCGTCCACAATTTCTAATTAGCCTTACTTTGATATTCTTGCCAAGTTTTCGGACTGATAAAGAGGGTTCCTTTTTCTTGCTGGTCGGGAAACTGGATATAATTTTTCTCTAAATAATCCTTGAGTTTTGGTGATTGCAGAAATTGCTTTTCAAATCGATAGAGAAAAACCAAATCTGGCTGTCTTTTTTCAATAACTTCTAGGATAAAATCCCCATCGAGATTCTGATTGAGGAATCTCTTTCTGGTGATGACAGCAGTTTCTGGGGGTGTTTTCAAGAAATATTGATATATGTAGTGAGGATTATCGGTTAACAGAAGTTTATCGGAGTTTTTAAATTTTTCAAACACAGCTTCTGCCAAAAGAGGTTTATACTTTTTATTATATTGAACGTAGGCATTAATTGAGGGATCACGATTGGTGATTATTCTTAAGGTATTAAAGAGAAATTGACCAGAAAGGGGGAGAAAAATTAGCATTTTAAGCATTAATACTCTGGTTATTTGGCGATTTTGCCTAAATTTTCCGAGACTATCAGTAATTTTTAACTGTTCTACAAATAAGGCAATTATCCAAACGGCAGGAATAATTAAATGGATATAATAATAAGGCCAAATTGGGGCGACTGTGGCAAATCTGAACAGATTAGAACCTAACCAAACCAAGGGCGGTAACAGTGGTATTATATTGCGAGTAAAAACCATCGCTATAATAGCGATCGCTGTCACAATTAGATAAATTGGTTCGTGTTGTAGGGCGCTTTGTAAGAGAGTCCATAAGGTGAGATTTTCCTGAGCGAAACTAGCGGCAACACTGACATGAGATTTAATAATATTTTCGTAGGAAAAAGGAAAAATAGTCAGGGAACCCAAGACAAAGACTAAAACAACAGCGACTAACCAAATAACAATATCAATGATTTTTTTAATAAAACTATTCTGTTGATTGAGAAAAATGATTAAAGCTACAGTTGGGATAATAGTAATGCCTGAAAGTTTAATTTGCAGGGAAAAAACGAAAGCAATGGCACTAAGTAAATACAGTCCATACTTACGCTTACCAGTAGATTGAACGGCTTTAAAGATGATAAAAATACTTAAGATTATAAAAAAAAGTGAGGGTAACTCCCGCAACATTGTCGTTGACAGGGTAATATACACTAGACAGTTTGAGAGAATAAATACCGATAAACACGAGGCAAATATTCCGCAATTAACTCTCAGAATTAGATAAAAAAATCCTAACATAATTGTGGACAAAGAAAGCACCATAAGGCGCGCGGCATGGATAGTAAATCCTGTCAAGCTTAACCAACCATTTAGTAAAAGAGATAAACCCGATAAATGATCGTGCCAAACTTGTTCGTAGAGACGATAACCTTGTTTAGTGACGTAGGCAAGTACCAGGGCCACCGCTTCATCAAAATTAAGGATATAGGGATAATGAAGCGGGATTTTCCAGAAAACAATCCCCAGAAAAAAAACAGCAATGGCAATTAATGCCATTAAATCAAAACGATAAGATTTCTTATTCATAACTTTTTCTGGACAAGAATTGCTGCGTATCCTATCACAGATCGAGACATCAGTTAAGTAGCTGGTTATAATTAAATTAAAAATGGATTTTAGGTTCGATCCCCCCTAGCCCCCCTTGATAAGGGGGGAAGCCGAAGGCGGGGGGCTCCCCCTTGATAAGGGGGGAAACCGAAGGCGGGGGGCTCCCCCTTGATAAGGGGGGTGCCGATCCCCCCTTAGTCCCCCCTTGATAAGGGGGGTGTCTGATGTTTTTAACGCCTACCTACTTGTGGGTTAAAAAAGATACAAAAATTACTTTTCGGAACTACGCCCTAAATCTTTAGATCTATGATAGGCCGCCACTACTGCCTCGATAATAGTCGATCGAAAAGAGCCTTTTTCTAATTGTCTCACCCCAGCAATCGTAGTTCCCCCGGGGCTAGTGACGCGATCCTTTAATTCACCCGGATGTATGGCCGATTCTTTTAATAGGGTTGCCGTCCCTAACACTGTTTCTATGGCCAATTGAGAGGCGATTGATCGCGGTAATCCGGCCGCCACACCACCATCACTTAAAGCTTCCACCATCAAGGCCACAAATGCCGGGCCCGATCCCGATAATCCCGTCACTGCGTCCATCAAAGCTTCGGGAACTTCCACCACCGAACCGACCGCAGCAAAAATATCTCTAGCTACGGCCAGATGTTCCGGTTCCGCATAACGACCGGATGCGATCGCTGTAACCCCTTGTCCCACCGTGGCCGGGGTATTGGGCATCGTCCGGATTACGGGGCGATCGGGAAAACCCATTTCTAAGCGATTGAGGGTAACTCCCGCTAAAATCGAGATAATTAGCGGTTTTTCGGGTATTCCTAGCAAACTGTTCACTACCTGCTCTAAAATTTGCGGTTTTACCGCTAAGATTAACACCTCAGTTGCTCTAGCGGCTTCCCGGTTATCCTCACTGACTTGCACTCCGTAGGTATTAACCCAAAAGTTGCGCCGTTGGGATTGGGGTTCACTAACTAACACCGCTTCCGGACTATAAATATTTTTTTTTAATAAACGGCTGAGAATGGCCTCGGCCATCACTCCACCGCCAATAATTCCTAAACGAATAGACACAGTATTTTTTAAAGTAAAAAGTAAAAAGAGAGATTAAGCGGTCTTACCTAGAAAAAAGCGAATCCTCTCGATAAATCGATCGATTTCTAGCTTCGACAAACTTGACGAGAGGACTATGGAAGGATTCATTGAGCTAATCGACTGCTTTCGGCTCCCCAAGCAGGTGCGGAGGAAACGGGACGAGCCATTTTCGGGTTATCAGCGATATCGTGAATAGTTCCGGAAAGGGTGCTAACTTTAACGCAGCTCGGGGTAAATAGGAAAATACTCTCACCGATGCGTTCTTGATGACCATCAATTGCGTAAGTGCCACCAGCGACAAAATCCACGGCTCTTTGTGCTTCTTCGGGATCCATGACGTTGAGGTTTAAAACCACCGATTTGCGTTCTCTCAGAGTTTGGATAACTTGGGGCATTTCCTCGAAGGAATGAGGCTCGATCACGACTACTTCTGCATTATTATTGTTAATACCTGGCATACCGATCACGTTGCTTCTGTTGAGTCCCATAGATGTGGCTGTATTGAGATTTAAAGGTTCGCGTTGACGACGATTAAGGGGTTCTTCTTCTTCGTTTTGATCCTTCTCTTGGGGGGAAAACTGTTCCCAGTTCATTTCTTCGTAGTCGGTTTCATCTTCATCTTCTGGTTGTTCGGAGATGCCGACAAAATCTTTGAGTTTGGTAAAAATGTTGTTCACAGTCTAATGTCCTTCAAAAGATTTTTTTGGGTGTTCTTGTCTAGAGTCGGGGTTATTTGGTGGCCTTTAACAATCTTTGCTCTCGCTTGGTACAGGGGAACTATTTTGTTAAGGGTTCGTCATTTTAGTCGTCTGGAGGCAGCGGTTAGTTCCCTCTTTTTAGTTATCAGTTATCAGGGGATAGTTTTTAGGGATTGGGAAAAAGTCAATTCCTCATTTCTAACCACCAGTTTCTAGACTGAACGCTGTAATTTTAAGATATATTATCACCAATGATTAAAATTTCTGGGTTTTTTTTCTGTGAATTTACGCAGATTGTTCAGTAAATGCGATCACCAAAAATGCCAGTTCCCACCCGGATCAAAGTGGCTCCGGCGTTGATGGCCAGGGGATAATCGTTAGACATTCCCATGGATAGATGAGGCAGGCATAAACTAGAGCTATTCTCGATGATTTGGGCTAAATCGCTGGTTTTTTCAAAGGCGGCTAACTTTTCCCCAGCCGATAATCCCTGGGGTAGAATTGTCATCAAACCTTGAATTTTTAGCTGTTGACAGTTGACTAAAGCGGGAAGATCTGCTAGGAGTTCGGCCTTGTCCCAACCGAACTTATCGGGATCGGGGACAACTTTCACCTGTAGCAAAACTTGGGGATTAATCTCTAATTCCCCAGCTAGGCGATCGAGTCTTTGGGCTAATTTTAAACTATCGAGGGAATGGATTAAATCAAAAGATTCTAGGACTTTGCGGGCTTTATTTGCCTGTAGATGCCCAATAAAGTGCCAAGAAATATCTGGCAGGTCTTTTAGTTTTTGCTGCTTTGAGATTGCTTCCTGTAGCTTACTTTCGGCAAAATCTCTCACTCCTGCTTGGTAAGCTTGACGGATATAATCGCTCGATACCTGTTTACTGACGGCAATCAGACGCGTGCAGGGGGGTAGGGTAAGACGGATGGACTCGATACGACTAGCGATCGTCATGAACTAGACTGAAAAGGTTTGTTGATAAGTTTGGTTGAGACTGTTAAATTCTTGCACATTGCTGCCCCGGCGCAAATTCCGCAGCCGGTTTTCCACTAAAAGACGAGCATCGGAACGACTAATCGGATCGAACGAGACTTTTTTGGGTCCCACCGTCACCAGAAAAAAAAGACGTTGGGCATAAAGAGTGGTGAATAATTCCCGATGTTCTTCTAATAGACACACTCTGTATAATAGACCGAAAGTAGGATGATTGAGATAGGTTTCGTTACTCATTCAAGCGATCGCTAAAGGAAAAGGATGGAGCGAACTAGAAAGTTTTTCCACAACAAAATCAAGCGGATGGCTCAAAAACAATTGATTTTTCGAGGGTTTCCCTAGCCTGATTTTACCAGAATCCTTGAATGACAACTAACGATGCTAGTCTATGTCATGATTTCCTGAGTTTTCACTTTTTCCCTGTTAACGTGGATACATTTTGGTGACAAGTTGTCACCATCAGAAATTAGCTCGGCTGCAAAAATCAAAGATTCTCCCTTAGCTGAGGAGAATCCGAGACAGGAAGATTAAAAAGACAAGAGAGAACTAAACTAACGATAAAAACTAAGATTATCTCAAATTTATCTGGTTTTTGATAAATTTTAACCCGATAGCGGCGATCGGTGAACTGAAAACTCACACCTGATCAGCGATCACCGATAACTGATCACTGAATCGCTGATCAAATGCCCTAAGCTTGTATTAAGCCTTTTTTAACTTCAAATTCCTTTAACCTCAATCAATATGGATTTTTCTAGTCTTGTTGCCAGTCAGCTAAATGCCGGCGTTATCTGGCCCGAAGGAATTCTGATTATTACCCTGATGGTAATTTTAATCGGCGATCTAATCGTGGGACGGAGTGCCAGAAGTTGGCTGCCCTACGTTGCGATCGCTGGTCTGCTCGCTGCTGTGGTTGCCCTTTACTTTACCTGGGACAATCCGAAACCGGTGGCTTTTTTAGGGGCTTTTGAGGGGGATAATCTCAGCATCGTCTTTAGGGGGATTATTGCACTTTCTACCGCCTCCACAGTGCTGATGTCGGTGCGTTATGTGGAACAAGCGGGAACCTCCCTAGCGGAATTCTTAGCCATTATGCTCACTGCGACTATCGGGGGAATGTTCCTATCTGGCGCTAGTGAATTGGTGATGATTTTCATCTCCCTAGAAATGCTCAGTATTTCCTCCTATCTAATGACTGGTTACATGAAGCGGGATCCTCGATCGAACGAGGCTGCTTTAAAATACCTGTTAATTGGAGCTTCTAGTTCGGCGATTTTCCTCTATGGTGTTTCCCTTCTCTACGGTTTATCCGGAGGTGAAACCAGTTTAAGTGCCATTGCCGAAAAATTAACCGCTGTCAATGGTGGTCAGTCCCTGGCTTTGGCGATCGCATTAGTTTTTGTGATTGCCGGTATCGCTTTCAAAATTTCGGCGGTTCCCTTTCACCAGTGGACTCCTGATGTGTACGAAGGTTCACCCACTCCCGTGGTCGCTTTTCTCTCGGTGGGTTCCAAAGCGGCCGGTTTTGCCCTAGCAATTCGCCTATTAGTGACGGTTTTCGGTCTCGTCAGCGAACAATGGCGGTTTATCTTTATTGCCCTAGCCATTTTGAGCATGATCCTCGGCAACGTGGTCGCCTTAGCCCAAACTAGCATGAAACGGATGTTAGCCTATTCCTCGATCGGTCAGGCGGGTTTTGTCATGATTGGTTTAACCGCTGGTACTGACGCGGGTTACTCTAGCATGATTTTCTATCTGTTAATTTACCTGTTCATGAACCTAGGGGCTTTTGCCTGTGTGATTCTCTTTGCTCTCAGAACTGGAACCGATCAGATCGCTGAGTATTCGGGACTCTACCAGAAGGATCCGCTGCTAACCCTCTGTTTAAGCATCTGTCTGCTTTCTTTGGGGGGAATTCCGCCTCTAGCGGGCTTCTTTGGTAAGATTTATCTATTCTGGGCCGGTTGGCAAGCGGGACTTTATGCCCTCGTCCTCGTTGGTTTAGTCACCAGTGTGGCCTCGATTTACTACTATATCCGTGTGGTCAAAATGATGGTGGTCAAGGAACCCCAAGAGATGTCCGATGCGGTGAAAAATTACCCCGTTATCAATTGGACTCTTACCGGGATGCGTCCCCTACAGGTGGGTATTGTCCTCTCCCTAGTGGCGACTTCCCTAGCTGGTATCCTTTCCAATCCTCTCTTTACCCTAGCGACGGATTCCGTCACCACTACCCCCATCCTACAATCGGCAGCCCTGGCGACCCACATTTCCCGGGCAAATTGAGAATCCCTGTTGATTTATCGGCGTTGTCAGATCAGAATAACAACGCCTATTGTAGGGCTAATTCCGGAATTAGCCCTACACCTAATCCGTTTTTAATAATGTGATTAACTCTCATCTTCTTCTAAAATAGAGGCTAAAATATCTGGAGTTAATCCGTTAGCTTCTGCTTCATCACTAGCTTGATCCATAATCGTTGATAATCTCGCCGCTGCTTTTTGACGATATTTTTCTAATTCTAATTGAATAGTTTCAGTTAATTTGTTTTCTATGTTCGCTCGGTCATTGGGTTTAATTTTAGCGTAATATCTAGCAATTTCTAAAGGAACTTGAATAGTGATTTCTGTCTTGCTATTCATGGTAATTGATTGTTTTTTTACTTTTAATAGACCTCTATTGTAGCACAAAATCACCATACTCATTGAATTTGATCCTATTGATGTAAAAGTTGCCATTGGATCAAAAAAATCAATGAATAGGGCTTGCTGAAAAAGTACGGGCGAAGCATTCGGATAGAAAATCTACGGTTTCACCGATAGGTTATTGCTCGAATGCTTCGCCCCTACAGGACGCGGGCCGATGAATACGCAAGGTTTTGAAGCACGATTGTATTAAAAGTTACAATTTAATAAATCTTTACATTTTTCTCCTCGACTAGCGACTCATACTAAATTCGTTGAATATAGGCTACATATCAGGACAGACAAAAGGGTGAATAAATAATCAGTTTTTAATAACCGGATTTAGTATTAAGTAAGTGGTTTTAATTAAATTGAAGATAGATTTTGTCTTTGATCCCCCCTTGATAAGAGGGGTGTCTGATGATTTTTAACGCCTACCTACTTAAGACTTGTTCTAAGCTTAACCTGCTTTTTGCCTTACTCAAATTGGCCAAGTAAAAGACTCATTTCGTTAACCACATTCTCACTTGCTTTTAACGCTTCTTTTCTAATTGCTTGAATTTCGGCCATACTTTTGGCGATTCTCTGCTGTTCAGATTTGGGTGGAATAGGCACTAAAACTTTAGACAAATCATCTACTAAAATAGTAGGAATAGCATGACCTGTCATGTACCTTTTAATCTGACGCAAAAAAAAGTCTGTTCGCATATATACTAATAAAAACAAAGGCTCGACTCCCTGAATATTTCTTAACACTGAAAATCCATTTGAGCAAATTGCCCCGTCTTCATCTTCCGTGATTAGGGCTGTTGCTTGGCGTGGTGTTCCTGTACTTGCTCCTGAAATTGCTGTAATAATATCACCTTTGTACAATCTATAAGTTGCGCGAGATGGAGCCTCATGTGCCTTAATTATTTGTTGGGAAACAACTTGCATTGTACGATAATCAACATCGGAAATAGCGATATATCTAATTTCACTATCCCTAGCTAAACGAAAATCAGCCGCATCTCTCAAAATATCGGCAATTTCACCTAAAGGTTTCGCCCCAATAGATTTTAGATGTTCTAATAATTTTTGGTCATTGGGTAAATAATGTTCGGCATCCAGTCTCGAATTGAGCAGGGTGTTCTTAACTGTATAAATACAATTGCTGTTTTGTGCAAATTCGCCATTGATAAATGACCTAAAAGATTGAGAAATATCATCTATATCATCGTCAACTATTGGCAAACCTGATTTTGTTCGGGATATAACTCCCGACTCGTTGCGCTTATATATTGTTTGTCCTTTAACGTCATAGCCTATTTTTTTCATTTGTGCCATAAAACAAGAATCATTGTCTGCTGGTAATTTTTGAACTACCAAAAGTGATGTTTTGATTCCTGTACCGTATGGCACGAATGCTTCCGACGGTATGGAAACAACCCCTAATATTTTTGTTTGGGAGCGCAACCAATGGCGAATCGGTCCATTAGAGATATTTTGTAATAAACCATCGGGCAGAATAATCGCCATGCGCCCACCTGCCCGCAATAATTTTATAGATTTCTCAATAAATAAAATATCGGGCGACTGACCGGCTAAAATGGTTGGGGAAGCTTCCCAACTATTGGACGCTGATTTATGCCATTTACGGGCAAGAAGATATGATTGAAGAATTTTCTGGTCTTCTACTTTGCCTTTATTTCCGAAAGGAGGATTGGTCAAGATAACATCAAAAGAATTATTTAATTTTTCATCTTCGATAAGCGCATTAGTGCAGATAATTTCTGAACCTGTGCCACCTTCAAAAACTAAACGAATCATTCCCGAAAGGGCGACATCGGGATTAAATTCAATTCCTGTAATACTTTCTTGTACAAAAGTTGCTATATTAAACTCCGGGTTATTTTGCCGAACATGGTTTATTGCTTGAATTAAAAAACCACCACTTCCGCAAGCAGGATCTATAATTTTTTCGTTTGGTTTGGGGTCTATCATTTCAACCGCAAGGCGTACAATTGGATGAGGGGTAAAAAATTCTCCCCTATCTCCACGCTGGTGTCTATTTACAAAAGTCTGAAAGGCTTCACCTTTTATATCCCCAGATGTTTTAGTTAAATTAATGTACTGTAACCTGCCTACAATATAAGCAAGAGTCAAAGGTTTTAACTTGAATGTGTCATCGGTGAAAAATCCCCGATAATGATTTTTGATTGAGGTAAATAATTGACTAAGACGCGACATAAATTCATCGGACTTATTGGCGACGATGGCTTTATATTCACTTGCTGTAACGCCAAAATTTACAGATTGCTTGGCAGATTTTTCATCATGAAGTTTGATGATGATTAGTTTAACCATCTCGTGAAAAATCTTGTCTTTGAGCATTCCTTCGTTGGCGTAAATATAATTATGGCACTCTTCAAAAACTGCCGAAAGATTGTTAGAAGGTCTTAATTCCTGAATTTGCGGTAGTTTTTCAGGTAACAGGCTATCTTCGGAAAATAACAATCCTTGCTCTTTCATTTTTCCAGTTTGATTTGACCGTTTCCCCTTGCGGGTTGTTGAATAGATAAAATATTTTTAGCCTTGACTGCATTCCTAGCAAACCAGTCTTTTAGTGGACAGAGATCATCGCCATCTTGATTAAACAAGAACTTGCCCCTATACCTAATTATAGAATCTAAATTAGAGTATGTCAAGAGATAAAAAATTCAGTTTAATGTTAACCAAAATGAGTAAAAAAAGCTGAGAGATTGTTGATGACAGAAATTTTGATCAGGTGAGTGCCACCCACCTGACTCATTTTAGCTAAACATTAAAACGAAATAGTAAAACATCACCCTCTTGAACAATGTATTCCTTGCCTTCACTTCTGACTAAACCTTTTTCTTTGGCTGCGCTCATCGTGCCACTATTAACTAAATCCTGATAAGACACGGTTTCCGCACGAATAAAACCCCGTTCAAAATCCGAGTGAATAACTCCGGCTGCCTGGGGTGCTTTCATACCAGAAATAATCGTCCATGCGCGGGTTTCTTGGGGACCAGTGGTGAGATAGGTACGCAGTCCTAATAACTCGTAGGTAGCTTGAATTAAAGATTTTAATCCCCCTTCTTCTACCCCTAAAGAACCGAGAAAATCTTTTCTTTCTTCTTCTGACAATTCCACTAATTCCGATTCCACTTGAGCAGAAACGATCACAACTTTGGCCTGTTCCTGTTGGGCAATTTGACGGACACTTTCTACCCAATCATTACCCGTGGCTAGATCATCTTCGCTCACATTAGCGGCATAAATAATCGGTTTACGACTCAATAAACCGAGATTTTTAATTAATTCTTCTTCCTCTTTGCTTAAATCCACTTTTCGCGCCGAAATACCGTCATTAAGACAAATGAGGATTTTTTCAAGGATAGCTAATTCTTCGGCGGCTTCCTTGCTATTTTTCGCCTGTTTGCGTAAACGTTCCACTCGCTTCTCCACCTGTCCCAAATCCGCCAGAGCTAACTCTAGATTAATCACCTCGATATCCCGGGCCGGATCCACAGAACCGGAAACATGAATAATATCATCATTATCAAAACAGCGCACCACATGAACGATCGCGTCCACTTCCCGGATATTAGCCAAAAATTGATTACCCAATCCTTCCCCCCGACTCGCACCCTTGACTAATCCAGCAATATCGACAAATTCAATCCGCGTCGGCACAATTTTCTCGGAATTAGAGATTTTAGCCAAAACCTCCAGACGTTCATCGGGGACGGATACCACACCCACATTCGGTTCAATGGTACAAAAGGGGAAATTAGCGGCCTCGGCCTTGGCATTAGCCACCAGAGCGTTAAATAGGGTCGATTTCCCCACATTTGGCAGTCCCACGATTCCAGCTTTTAACATAAAAATTGCTTAATAAACATCATCCCGACCTCTCACTATATCAGGCAGCCTCTCGTTTTTGTAAATCCGGTTGAGGAGCAAGACTGTGGATAGTTAACAGCTTAGTTAACATTTATTTAACTTCCTTAACTAAAAGTAGGCAAGACTTTACAAGAGATTGCGAGAATGGGATGTAATGCTTGAGACTGAGTTAGGGTGAAAAGTAAGAAAGAATACACCTGTAGCACTGGGCAAAATTATGGCAAGACAGGCCTTTCACTTCTAAATACGTCCTGAGAGTAATTTTCAGTGCTATGACAGTATATTTCCTAGGGCGATCGAGTGTAAATATCGTCCAATCGCCACAACTAATCACTAAATCATTGTTGGGGGTATCTGTATGAATCAAAGTATCGGAGCAAACACCCGTAATGTGGCCCTTGTCGGCCCCTACTCCAGTGGAAAAACCTCCTTACTGGAAAGTTTACTTTTCGTAACAGGAGCGATCACCAGAAAAGGTAAAATCAGCGATCGCAATACCGTTGGTGATAGTTCCACCCAAGCACGGGATCGACAGATGAGTGTAGAAGTTTCCGTTGCCCACAGTCAATACCAAAACCTAAATTTTACCTTTCTCGATTGCCCCGGTTCGATCGAATTTGCCAGTGAAACCTATAATGCCCTCGTCGGGGCTGGTGCTGCTATTATCGTTTGTGAACCGGTGGTTGATCGAGTTCTCACCCTAGCTCCCTTGCTAAAATTCCTCGATGATTGGGAAATTCCGCATCTAATCTTCATCAACAAGATGGATCGCTGTAATAGTCACTTTAACGAAGTCCTACAAGCTCTCAAATCCGTCTCTAGTCGTCCTCTCGTTCCCCAACAATATCCTATCCGTCAGAACAACGAAACTATCGGATTCATCGATTTAATCAACGAACAGGCTTATCATTACCATGCTAACAGTCCCGCCGACCCTGTAGCTTTACCCGACCACCTCAAGGAAGAAGAACAGAGCGCTCGACAAGAAATGCTAGAAACGATCGCCGAATTTGACGATCATCTTTTAGAAGAACTCCTCGAAGATATTAACCCCTCCCGGGAAGAAATTCTCCAAGACTTAAAACAAGAACTGGGAGCCGATCAGATAGTACCCGTGTTCTTCGGTATGGCGGAACGGGACTATGGTGTGCGTCATCTCCTCACCGCTTTAGTGGAAGAAGCACCGGCCCCGACAATTACCGCCAACCGTCGCGGTCTCGATCCCAGTGCGGATGGGGATGCGGTGGTACAAATCCTCAAAACCTATTTTACTCCCCAGGGCGGTCGCCTGTCCCTAGCGCGAGTCTGGCAGGGAACCCTTAACGATGGCATGGCCTTGAACGGTGTGCGGATTGGTGGTATCTATCGTCTCATGGGACAACAACAACAACCCCTACAGCAGGCCCAAGCGGGGGAAATTGTCGTTCTCGGTCGTTTGGAAGGAATCGGCACCGGAGACGTGGTTAGCAGCGGTAGTCAAAAACCCGACCTTCCCAAAGGATTACAGCTTAAACCCGTCTTTGCTCTCGCTATTGCCGCCGCAAATCGCAAGGATGAAGTGAAATTAAGTTCAGCTTTGACGAAACTGATCGAAGAAGATCCTTCCCTCTACTGGGAACAACACGGTGATACTAAAGAAGTGATTCTTTGGGGACAGGGAGAAATTCATCTGCAAGTGGCTCTCGATCGCCTAGCGCGCAAGTATAATCTACCGATGACCACCCATCTACCCCAAGTTCCCTACAAGGAAACGATCAAAACCAGTACCAAATCCCACGGACGTTATAAACACCAAACCGGCGGTCACGGTGCTTTTGGTGATGTGTATCTCGATATTAAACCCTTACCCCGGGGGGAAGGTTTCCACTTCCATGAAACCATTGTCGGTGGTGTCGTCCCCAAACAGTATATCCCCGGGGTGGAAACGGGAGTGCGGGAATATCTTGGTCATGGTCCTTTGGGTTTCCCCGTGGTGGATATTGATGTTACTCTCACCGATGGTTCCTATCACAGTGTCGATAGTTCCGAACAAGCTTTTAAACAAGCGGCCCGTCTAGCGATGACGGAAGGACTGCCTAAATGTCATCCGGTCTTATTAGAACCCATTCTATCGGTGACGGTTCTCGCTCCCTCAGAATACACTGCCAAGGTTTTACAGTTAATCAGTGGTAAACGCGGTCAAATACAGGGTTTTGAAGCTTCTGAGGAGTGGAAAGGTTGGGATCAGGTGACGGCCTATCTCCCCCAAGCGGAAATGCACGATTTCATCGTTGATTTGCGTTCTTTGACTATGGGTGTCGGTTTCTTCCGGTGGGATGAGGATCACCTGCAAGAAGTGCCGGATAAACTGCGCGATGGGGTTTTAGCTATGCAAGGTAATGGTAACAAGTAAAGTCTTCTTGGCTGTCACTAAAATAGAACGATAAATTACCGAGAGGTGGGCTTTTATTGGCTCATCTCTCCCTTTTCTGGCAAAAAATGACAGAAGGGTTCAATAAGATTAGCCTAGTGCTATACTGCCCCAAATTAGTCTCGGAATTCTCAACTTAACCTCATGAATTTATCTAACCTGATCTTAGTCGCCCTGGGTGCGGGAATTGTTTTCGGTGCGCTGCTCAATGGTTTTTTTCCTGCGCTAATCCTACCTTTAGATGACTATATTCTCGCGCCAGTGGGACAGGTTTTTCTGCGCTTAATTCAATTTGTGGTGGTTCCGATCGTTTTTTCTTCCCTTATTTTAGGATTAACCCGGGTACAGAATGCGACGCGGATCGGTAGATATTTACTCAGATTGATGACTGGCTATCTGCTAACCAGTACACTTGCTCTGTTAATTGGCATGGCGACGGCGTTGCTATTAAAACCGGGGATAGGTTTAGAGGGATTTGCCACTAATGCCGCCATGACCACCAATACACCGGTATCCTTGAGAGATTGGCTGATCAGCTTGATTCCGGTTAATCCCCTAGAAGCTCTTACCGGGGGCAATCTTTTACAGGTAATCGTGACGGGAGTTTTATTTAGTATCGGCATCGGACTGGCCAAAGAGGGGGCAAAACCTTTTATTCTCTTGATAGACAGTCTTTATCTAATCAGCGAAAGAATCCTATCGGTGATTCTTTATCTAGCACCTGTGGGGGTATTTGCTCTGATTGCTTCGGTTATCGCCACCCAGGGATTAGAATTAGTGGCGAGACTTTTTTTCTATGTTTTTGGTCTGTTTTTGGCCAGCACCTTGATGATTGGGGTGTATGTTTTGCTCCTTTTTGCCCTCAAAGGAGAACCTCGACGCTTTTTTAGCTCTTTATCGGAATCTTTATCCTTAGCTTTCGGTACTGCTAGTTCTAACGCCGCTTTACCGGTAGTTTTGCGGGAAATTCAAGAATACGGTTTACCCGAAGATATCGCCAGTTTCGCTATTCCCTTGGGAACGGTACTAAAACGCGATGGTTCGGCAATTTTACAGGGATTTAATGCTCTTTTTATCGCTCAGGTTTACGGAGTTCCTTTAAGTCCCTCTTTGTTATTAGCGATCGCATTGAGTGGTTTACTGGTTTCTTTTAGTACCCCTGGAGTCCCCGGCAGCGCATTAATTACCATGACTACCGTATTATCGGCAGCGGGTTTACCATTAGAAGGGGTTGCTTTGGTTGCAGGGGTTGATCGCTTGACCGATGGCTTTAAAACCGTATTAAATGTGATCGGTAATACGGTTAATGCCATTCTGCTCAATTACTGGGAATTGGGAGAAAAGGAAGAATCCCTAGAATCAAAAAACTAGCCTGATCGTTCTTTGGTTCCTCTCCGATGAAGTTTGCCTTGCTGGTAGGTGTTCTTCTCTGTACTATCGAGACAGTGGAGACGGAGGTTAGAAAAATTATCAAGAAAAATTCTGCTATATTATCTGCTAACTCTCTAACAAACCCGATTAGTTTAATAATCTCTTCTGGGTGTCTGAGAAAACAAATAGTTCATCTCTTTAAAGATGGTTTTAGGGAGATATTTAGTAACTGTGTGGGGGAATTTGTGGTTAATAAGACTAAATCGAGGCTTAAAAGCGAAAAATCAGCTAAATTAGCGACTAAACCTGTTAAAAAGCGGCGATTATCCGGTAAATGGTTCTTGACAGCCCTAGGTTTAACTGGCTGCGCCCTAGTTTCCGCCACAGCGGGCGCTATGTTGGCCGTGTCTCTCTCCTCCACACCTTTGCGACAAGCTGCCCTTAGTCCCGAAGAAACCGCCGCTTTTAACAATCAGCAGGCCATATCCTATCAAAATCTGCAACTTCCCGCCCTTAACCGCCCCGTTAATATTCTGGTAGTTGGTGCTAAAGTGTTGACATCCGATGTTAAGAAGGCACAAACCCCAGATCTGGGTTATCATGCCCCGGTTAATTCCTTGGATGGTTTAACCGATACCATGCTGTTACTGCGTTTTGACCCCCACAGACAGAAGTTAACCATGCTTTCTATCCCCCGGGATACTCGCACCGATATTGAGGGTTACGGGGATAAAAAAATCAATGAAGCTAACGCCCTCGGTGGACCTGCTTTAACTGCGGAAACGGTTAGTCATCTGTTGGAAGGAGTCGCTATCGATCGCTATGTTCGCATTAATGTGCAGGGTATTGAAAAATTAATTGATGCTCTGGGGGGGGTGACGGTATATGTCCCCAAAGACATGAAGTACAACGATTTTAGTCAACACCTCTTCATTGATCTGAAAAAAGGAGAACAACACCTAAACGGCGAAAAATTCCTCCAGTTTGCCCGTTTTCGTTACGATGCTAACGGCGATATCGGTCGTATCCAACGACAACAGCAATTAATGCGGTCTTTAGTAGAACAAACCCTCAAACCAGCAACTTTACTGAAAATTCCCGATATTATTGAGGTTATCAGCACTCATATCGATACTAATCTCAGTTTAGAGGAGTTACTTGCCCTAGCTGGGTTTGCCTCCAAAACTCAGCGCGCTGATGTGCAAATGCTACTCCTACCGGGAGACTTTAATGGTGATGGTCGGCAAGGGATCAGTTATTGGCTACCCAATCAAAGTAAAATTCAAGAGCTAGTGGCTCAACATTTTAACCACGGCTTTTTTATGGCTGATACTGAAGAAACCACGCAACCGACTCGTATAGCTGTGGAAGATAGTATCGATAATCCAGAAGCGGTGCAAACTCTAGTCAGATATCTGCGTTCATTGGGTTATGAAAATGTTTTTGTCTCTAAGTCTTCATCGCCAATTCTAGAAACTACCAAAATTATTGCTCAAAAAGGAGATAATTCCCTCGCTGCTGACCTGCATAATAGTCTTGGTGTCGGAGAAGTTTTGGTGGAAAGTACGGGGAATCTCGCTTCTGATGTGACGATTAAAATCGGTCAAGATTGGCCAGAAAAGTCAGCTAATCTTTCTGAGTCATCCCTAGGCAACTAAGAAAAAAATCAAGTTTATCTGGGTTATTTATTAGCCAAAATTTCACAAAAATATTGGCGTAGAAGTGGCAAGTTCTACGATTAATTCCGGCACGCTTTCTACATAATCATCTTCACTAATGCTTGATTATCCACCGGTTTCTATTCTTAATAAAGCATCTGGGTAATGATTTGGTAGTAGTGGTGAGCCATGTTGTTTACCTGGTATGAATTGTGTAAAATATTTATGAATAAAAATAATTGGGGTTCTTCGGTTTGTCTTATGCAATGGACGGGGGTTATAAGGGATGAAACCCTTATATAGAAAGGCATTTGGCGATTTTTGTCAATTGCTTTTGATCTAAAGCGAACTAATCAGTCTTTAAACCTCTAGCTTGATCATGACTTTTCTGATAAATATCTTTTTCTGGCTCCTGTCTGGCTTACTCAAATATCAGTCTAGCACCGAACAAAATACCCCCCTAGTTCACCTCTATTCCCCTGTCGAAGTGTGGTCGTCAGCTGACAGGGGGACAAGCAAGCTGAAAAGCTTATGTAGCATGGAATACAGACACAGACTCCAAAAAAAGATAGGTCACATTTACTAGATATGACCTAGATAACGAAAATGATAAGTGAACTATACCAGAAAGTCTTAGAGAATGAACTGGGACGAGCCAGATATCTACTGTTGTTAATGATAGTTGGAACCTGAGTCGGAGAAAAAAACTAAAAAGATTTTTAAAGCTGGAAATTCTGAACATTGAAAAAATCTGGTTTCTCTGCCTAAAAGAGATGTTAAAACAGCAGGAGAGGTTCACAATAAAAGGATTAGTATATATTGCTATAGATCGAACGAGTTTGGTGGCAATAAATATCTTGATGGTGAGTCTAATTTATGACGAGAGAGCCGTGGCAATCTATTGGGAGATATTGGATAAAAAAGGAAGTAGTAATCTCGAAGAACAGCTAGGAGATAGAGAATTTTGCTCGGTCAGTCGGCTCTTCTGGTTTCTGTGTGGAAACGGGGTCTATACTGATAGTTTCTTCAGCAAAATAGTCCTAAAAGTCTTTCCAGGTAAATATTTCACGATTCTATAAGCAAAAATTATAGTTTATACTTTTGTTTAAGACAAAAAAAAGTACAAATGTGAAGACAAAAGAAGGAATTTATCAAGAAATGAGAGAGTTAGGTTTAAGTCCAGGAACTCAACTATTTTTGAAGGATGTCAATATTACAAAATAGCAGGGATTTGGACAGTTTAACTTAGCTGGTAAGTGGAAAAAAACGGGATTTTCAAACAAAAAAACCTTGGTATATTCTGACGAATTTGGGAGATTTAGAGACGGCAATAATTGCCCATCAAAAAAAATTGATATTGAGGATATGTTCCGAGATTTTAAGGCGGGAGGCTATAGCTTAGAAGGTTCTCAATTAGCCACGCAATACTTATCAAAGCTGATAATTGTTATAGCTATCGCCTATACAAGTGCCACAATGCAAGGTAAAAAAATTAAGGATATGGGAATCCAAAAATATGTCATGTCACAAGACCTGAAAAAAGATATAAAGGTCAACGCAGACACAGCAGTTTTTATGTGGGTCAACATCTCTATCATTGGCTACAGCTACATCAAATATTCCAAAAAAATATAGAATAGCTAATGCAAATTAGCCGCTATCGGTTGAAGGATTACATCAAAGGAAAAAGAGGTATATCGCTTGCCCTATATACCTTCTAGCTCGCTTGTCCCCCTCTCAGATACCTTTCGACAAAGAATTTCTCGGCTGGTGAGAGACAGTCTATCTTTCTCTAAAAAAATGGAGAATCACGTTGGAGCTGTTTGGTATTTTATCCATGACTACAATCCACAGCAAAGCAAAGGATTAAGCCGCCATCACTACTACTGAATCACCACCACGGCCCTAAGTCCAGTAATAGGTTATGACAAAGCCTCTGAAGTGGCTCACTATGCTCTCGATCACGACTTAAGCCTTAAAGAAGCTGCTTTGACCTTGGGATACGTCACTGAGTCCGACTTTGATCGGATCGTTGATCCCCTAAAAATGGTACATCCTTATGTGGCGGTTCAGTCCAAAACTTAAACACTTTTTCGATTGTAACAACCGCCCAGGCAGTTAGAACATTTATAATCTCCGAAACCCTTTCAGGTTGTACTTTTGACTTCTGAATTGCGCTATAATCCAATGGCTAGAACACTTTCACCCTCTCAAGTAGTCGGACATAAATTCTGTTGTCTATCTTAAGAAATGTAAATTGCCGCAATTCTTACTGACTCCTTACCCCACAGTTAACTTTACTTTTGTCCAACTACTTAGGATATCCCTTAAATTCGGAGAATGAACCGATGACTGTCTCGAAGCGCAATATTGATCTTCTTCACGATCCTACTCTCAACAAATCCACTGCTTATACCTGGACTTCCCCCATACATAAATACTAAAAAATTAACAAAACCCTTACTGCAGGTCGCTTCTAAGAAAAAATTGAAAAGAGGCTACTGGGTACATTTTTTACTTGAAAAGCTTTAACTCAGGCTCTGTAAGACTTTTAGCCATAGCTAGTATGTTTATACGGGGGAAGTCCAGTTATACCGAAGCTGAACGCCAAGCCTTGGGATTAGTAGGATTAGTTCCCGATGTGACTGAATCAGAAGATTTGCAATTACAGCGAGTGATGCTCCAGCTAAGTCATAAAACCACAGACTTAGAGCGTTATATTTATCTGGTCAACTTACTAGATCACGATGAAACGCTCTTTTATCGCACGATCATGTCCGATCCCACTCGTTTTTTACCCATTGTCTATGATCCCACCATTGGCGAAGCTTGCCTAAAATTCGGACATATTTTTCGCAGGCCACGGGGAATGTATTTGTCTATAACTCGTCGGGGTCATGTCAAAGAAATTTTGCAAAATTGGCCGGTCAAAGATATACGGTTTATTTGTGTCACTGATGGCGGTCGCATTTTAGGTTTAGGAGACCTGGGAGCCAATGGGATGGGCATTCCTATCGGCAAATTGCAACTTTATACAGCAGCAGCAGGAGTTCCTCCCCAGGGACTTTTACCATTATATTTAGATGCAGGTACTAATAATGAACAGTATAGTCATTTCAAATAAGTGTGAGACGAGGGAAAAATAAGGTAAAATAAAGAGAAACGAGCAATCCATACAGAAAAATGTCTTATAGCCTAGACTTGAGAAAAAAAGTGAT
>VYKP01000389.1_pt1 | contig 23569 bp, 23 predicted proteins | sample 5114551 | NCBI WGS metagenome assembly VYKP01 (sample SAMN12291777, study PRJNA351875) | freshwater metagenome | isolation source: freshwater lake | place: USA: Michigan, Baseline Lake | collected 2013-08-09
CTCGCCTTTTCTTTGATCCGCCTCAAGCCGGGAAAACACCCCGATTTTTCTAGGGGTCTAACGGCTATGCGCCTTATCCAGCAAGCCTTTTAGTCGCCTTGTCACCCCTTGAACGTTTCCACACAGAAACCAGAAGAGCCATTATTCTTGATCCTGATGTTAAAAAATATTTTCCTAATTCGGAATCCGTTAATGCTACCTTAAGAAGTTTAATTAAATTAATTCCTCAATAATAGTGCGATACCTACGGCACTGCATAGCAGCACGACGCTCTTGTAGGTTAGGTTAAAATAACAAAACCCAACACTTCCAAGAAACGGGAACCGCTATCACGTCAAGGGTTTCGTTATTGTCAAACATTTCTAGGAGATAATCTGCTTATGATTGTTGTTCATTAGGAGGTAAATATTCAACAATTGTTCCCTGATCACCTTTTTTAAAAATAGTGTCGGGGACATCTCTACATAATTTGACTTGTTGAAAAAGTTGGACGGTTTGCATTATTCATACTCCTTAATTTTATCGTAGTAAAGAGTGACAAAATTAGCTGTTTGATTATTTTTATCGATCTGCCAAATACTAATTCACTTTTTCATGCGGTTCTATATAAACTCTATGTGATTATACATTTCTTCCGGTTCAAGAATTTCCCAGATTAAGAGTAGTCCTCGAATTATTTGACCAATAGATTTACTTTGTTGGGGACAGTAAGCAATTCCTGCATGAGTTATAGATGATTGATTGATTCTTAAAAAATCAGTATCTTGAGTAAAAATTACGCGACCATTGGCTAAGGCAAATTGCAATTGTATTTCATCAGATACCCCCAATAAATTTTCTTCTGGAGTGGTAGTAACATCAAGGCCTCGATGGCGCAATCCAAGAGCAATACTATAGCTTACATTTTCATCTAGGTGAAATTTAATTTTATTGCCCATTCATTTTTCTTAGTTTTTCTTGAACTAGAGGAGGTGTTTTAGCTTGCATTTCCTTGGCAAAGGTATCATCATCTGTGATTTGTTGTCTAATTTCTTCAAGGTGATCATGATAGTAAGAAAGGGCCGCGTAAACATCAGCTAGAGTAATGCTGGGATAATGATAAACAATTTCATCGGGTGACATTCCCATACGTTCGTGCCAAATAACGACATCTTGGACTTTGATGCGATGACCTGCGATGCGCGGTTTACCGCCACAGGTTTCTGGGGTAATTTCAATGTGATTGATTAAAGTTGTTGTCATTGATAATAACGAATTTGTCCAACTGTAGGGGTGCAATGCTTGCCATTGGTGTCATATATATTATATCACGTCAAGGTTTATAGAATAATTTTATTATGACAACTCTTATAAACTTGAAGCTAATTCAGGCGCGACAATAGTTTCTAGGGAAAAAGCATTCAGATCCGTTAAGTTTCTGGCCTGTTCCAAGGTGATTGCACAAATGTTACCATGCTTATCAAGATCGACTAAGGTATTTTCATTGATTTCTTGAGTCTCGATAATAGGATTGTTATTGAACTCTAAATATAGAGTGTCCGTATCTTGAAAGTAGGTGATTTTCATGGCTTAAAATTCCTGTACTTTAAATAAGTTGTAAGTCATCTTTTTCTAAGTCGTTAAGAGATTGATTCGTGATGAGAGAATAAAGAACATCGGGGTCTAAATCAGCCCCATTTTCCCAATAAATTGTTCCCCAATCAGGATTAATTTTGACAGTTTTAAAAAAGTCTAAGTCTTTGAGCGGTTGAAAAATGCCAACAAACTCGATAATTTCTTCAAGATTAATAATCCCCTCTTGATTATCTTCAAATTTAAGATAAAGTTGATAATTATTTAGGGGTTTCACTTCAATAATATCTTTTAGCATGGTTTATTCTAATGGGAGGATTGGTTGTAAAGGTTTATTAAGTCTAGCAAGTTGCCAATTTTCCTTTAATTCTTGTTGATGAATAGCAGCCCATTCAATTACTAAACCAAGAATCCTTGGAGACAATTGACCTTGTAAAATAGTGAGATTTTTAATGTCAATAATCGCCTTTTGTTGATTATAGCGAACATGAAAATGAGCAGGTGTATGGTCGTTATAGTACATAGTGATAATAATTCCTAAAAAACGACTAATTTCTGGCATTGCGAATTTAAGATTATCTATAATTTGTGTTAAGTGGTGATAACAAGCTGATCTTCTGTTTCCAATTCTAATAGGATGGGAATTAAGTCTTTGGCAATATCAATGACGGCATCTATTGTATCAGCTTCAGCGACAAGTCCTTGTATATCGGGACTGGTGGCGACATAGTAATCTTGTCCGTTTTCTTGAAAGCGTTCAATGGTAAGGTTAATTGGGTTTTGCATGGGGAATCCATAGGGTTTATAGAATAATTTTATTATGACAAATCTTATAAACTTGACACTAATTGAGGCGCGACAATAGTTTCTAGGGAAAAAGCATTCAGATCCGTTAAGCTTCTCGCCTGTTCCAAGGTGATTGCACAAATGTTCCCATTTTTATCAAGATCGACCAAGGTATTTTCATTGATTTCTTGAGTCTCGACAATAGGATTGTTATTGAACTCTAGGTATAGAGTGTCCGTATCTTGAAAGTAGGTGATTTTCATGGCTAACTTGGGTTATCAAGAGTTTCTAATCTCCTTCTAATAGTGATTTATTTGGTGGGCGATCGCGGTTTTGAGAATTGTCCATCATATTTGAACGTTAAGCCACAGCAAAGCCTGTATAGGGTCTAATTTCAGGGGATTTAAAGGCTAAAATAATCTGGTTTTGAGGGATTCCCGCGGCTACTAATTCATCGGCAATACCATCCTCAGTTCCGTCGTGTTGAATCCAAATTTTTTGATCAATAATATCAATATGTAATAGGGTTCCGTAGATTCGATAACCATTTTGCCAACCTGTTTCAACCAATAAATAGCGATCGCGGGTTTGATCTAGGACTAATTCGATTTGGATTTGGCGATCAGTGTCGAAGAAGTCGGCATAATCTTGGAATGTTTTTTCAATAATTTGCCGATATTGGACAATTAAGGAATCCATCGTACAATTACCTCCTGGTTGGGATCGAAACTAAATAACTGAATAATACCATCTTCAATTAAGGTTTGACCTGCTTCTTCTTCAAATACTGTTTTGCAGGTGTTTTCGCTAACAGCCAAAAATAGTTTATGTTCGGGATAATAACGCTTTAGGAGATGGGTATAAACGACAAATTGACCAACTGCTTCTTCAAGGTCTTTCATATCAGAAGGACGAGTAAAGCTCTTAACTTCAATGGCTATTTTTTCTGTTCCTTTTTCTGCGGCTAATAGTCTTTCTGCTCCCAAATCAACAAATAGGTTTTTACCTCTTGCTAAACGAATCCGTAGGGGGTCATGGGTAATCGTCCAGCCGTCTTTTATTAGGGCGTGTTTTACACAGTCATGGAAAATATCTTTGGCAGGCATTGTTTTTTATAGATAAAAAATGAAATTTTCTCAGGTTTGCTTTAAGTTATTGTCTGAATCTGCTAAGTTTTCCTGAATTTGCCCTAACAATTCCTCACAGTCTTTAACCAAGGGAATCCCCAATTCTTGGCATAATTCAGAGGTGTTTACCGATTTTTCCAGTTTAAGATCACTTCGATTAGGTTGGGTTGGTTGGGGGAGAAGGTTTGTAGGTTAGCAATGGGGTTTTCGGTAATCCATGCGATGGGAATAGTCGGGCAGCAATTCTCATTTTGAAACGATTTTGCGTTGTTTCAGCGATCTAGAGATTCGTTAAGAATTATTAACCCCTCTAGGTGCAAGGGTTTTAATGTCATGAAACCTTAAAATGTGTTGACAGAGGGATAAAAGGGTGTCACTAGGGTCACTTTCTCCGAAAATGAGAGTTAATTGGGTATTTTGGGCGATTAGGGGTATAAGATGACGTTTGAGTTGGGGGATATTGTTGGTGTTTATTGTTTCTTTCTTGGTTTTTTTCTGTATTTTTCTAATATTTGCAAAAGTTTAGCAGAGAATTCATCAATCTCATCGTTGATTTGCACTGCGTTGATTTGCACTGCTTGAAAAGCATAAAAAGAGTTATTCCAAATTTCATAGAATTTACCATAGGAATATATTTGGGTAAATTTATAAAAAAAAGCATAAATTGTTTCGTAGTATTTTTTACTTATTGACATTTTTTTAGAAATATTATTTACGAAGTAATCGCCAATTTTTTGAGCCACTACTAAGGAGATTGGTTTGTCTTCAAGAATTTCTGTTAAAGTCTTTATTGCGTCAAGATTTTGGGTAGATATGAAAATTTTAATTAACGTTTCATAGGCTTCAGAATTACCTGGTTCTACTTTCCCTAAAGCTGATGCTAACTTTATGCGATGGGAATAAGAATGATTATTATTGGAAGCAACTAGGAGAAGTTTTTTCAAAATTTTGATAACATTTTTATCTCGCTTTCCTATGTCTTCTAAGATAATAATTTCCCACCAATAAGATGATTCTTGATCATTTAAAGATTGTAAAGAATTGACCAGCTGATTTATTACATTTGAATTATTGATGCCTATTTTGATTAAACTACGAGTTGCCAATTTCTGCATTAGGAAATAATTTTTGTAAAGCGGGCGTAAAGCATGAATTAGTACGGCAATTGTTCTTGGATCACTCTGTCCGATTTCTCCTAAGCTTTCCGCAGCAGAAGCCAGGATAAGATCCCTACTCCGACAAGATTCCGACATGATATCTTCGCTTTGTAAAGACATATCTTCACTTTGTAAAGATTCTAAAATACTAATCAGCGTATTTATGGCTTGCAAATTTCCCTGTCCAATTTTTGCTAAATTTTCTAATGCAGTAGAAACTATTGTAGCTTTAATAGAATGAGATTGAATAATATCAACTAATATAGGGATCATATCGGAATTTTCCTTGCCAATTTCAACTAGACTCTTTATGGCAAAGTCGCCTATCTTGCTATCAGGAGAATGAGATTGCATAATATCAACTAATATAGAGATTATATCAGAATTGTTCTTGCCAATTTCAATTAGACTCTTTAGTGCAAAGTTGACTATCTTGCTATCAGGAGATTGCATTAGTCTTATTAATGCAGAGATTGCCTCTGAATTGCCAGATTCGATTCTACCTAGACTATATGCCGCACGACTACGTATCTTGTCATTATAGGATGTAGAATTAATAATGTTTATTAATTCAGAGATTGCTTCTGTATTGCCTTTTCCAATTTCACACAGACTTTTTATTGCTTGACTACGTATTGCGTCATTATAGGAGGTAGATTTAATCATGTTTATTAATTCAGAGATTGCTTCTATATTGCCTTTTCCAATTTTACCCAAACTTTCTACTGCATGATTAAGTGTTCCATTTTTATCATTATAAAAATAAAAGGTAGATTCATTGGATTTAATAATGTTTATTAGTTCAGAGATTGCTTCTATATTGCCTTTTCCAACTTCACCCAAACTTTTTATTGCATGACTACGTATTTCGTAATTATAGGAGGTAGATTTAATAATGTTTATTAATTCAGAAATTGCTTCTGTATTGCCTTTTCCAATTTTACCCAAACTTTTTATTGCATGACTACGTATTTCATCATTATAAGAGAGGGATTCAATCATATTTATTAGTGCGATGATAGCATTTTTATTGTCCTGTCCAATAATTTCCAAAAATTCTATTATTGAGTTATTTTCGAGTATTGAGTTATTTTCGAGACTAAGATCAATTAACTTAGAAATCACTCGCTTGGTGTCTGTTTCTTGAAGACTGGCATAATATACTGATATATGATCAGCATATACCGAAACGGACGAAACCTTATTAACGTGAGTTTTTAAATGATTACCAAAATCTAATTTATATCCAGTTGTCATGTAAAGAGGTTTATCGTTTACAATATTCCATTTAATAATTTGATGCACAATTTTATCAGCAAAAGAACAGGTATTAAATTCTTTAATCCCGTTGGCTGCCATAAAATAAGCTCTATACTCATAAAAACCGCGATCAACCTTTGGTAAATTCCATTCTCCACAACCATCCTTAAACTCAACTAAAGCCTTAATAAAAGCTTCTTTTTCCTCATCTTTAACATCACTCCTACCCAACCATAACAAAATCACCTCTTTCCATTTCGCCTCAAAAATGCGATAAACCTTCCCCTCTACAGGACGATCTACATGATTTTGCGGTAAAAAGAAATCCCAATCTTCCACCCCACAAGCAGCAAAAAACTCCTGAAAGGTAGGATGAAAAAACGCATAAACCGCCTCATCCGTTGCTTGATCCCGATCTACAATATTTAACCAGCCAAAATCTACCGCTAACTTAAATAAATCATTACCCATAATGGCTTTAGCTAATTTTCTAGGCATACGATAGCGAGATTCTCCCCCTAAACTCGCAATAGCTAATTTTCCTAATGCTTGATGTAACAATTCTTGTAACTCATCATTATCTGTTAAATCGCAGATCTCCCGTTTCCACTCATAAAAATAAGGCAAATAACGCTGATAAAACTGCGCCTTGGTTTCAGGTAATGATCCCTCTCCTAACGACCAAATTTGACACAATAACACCAACCGTAACGGATTTTTAACTAACTCCCAAATCCTTTCTCTTCCCATTTCCTGCAAACAAGCGATTAACTGTTCCCCTAACGCTATATTGCCCTTTTTCCCGAACCATTGCCTAATAAACTGATCTCGCTGAAAATCGGCAAAATCTAAGGTTTTATAGGTAACAAACGCCCGTAAGGGGTTAATATTGGCATCCCAGACATTTACCCGACAAGACACCACCACCCGCGCTTTTTGCAAATAACCCGATCGCACTTCATTTTCAATCCATGTTAACGCTTCTACGGGAGAATCGGCGGAATACTCATCTAAACCATCTAATAGCAACCAAACCTGTTTTTTATCAAATAATTGACGAAAATCAGCCTTATCCGACTCCTTCACCTCTCCTACCGCTAACCCATCGCGTAACCACGTCTCCTCAAGATAACCGATCAGCGATCGCTCCTTAGATAATGCACCCAAAGAGACACAGATCGGTAAATCTTTCTGCTGATCACTGATAATTAGGGCTAAATTCTGCAATAAAGTGGTTTTTCCCGCCCCCGGCTCTCCAATAATGGCAATATTTTTATCACTCTCTCCCTGAGTTGTTCCTAAACCGATATAGTTCAAAAACTCCTCATGTTCAAAGCGTCGGGTGATTTCTTCCTTTTCTTCCACCTCATAGACTTGATTTCTCTCCATTTCTTGATTAAGGGGGCGACGTTGCTGTTTTTTACGCTCCACTAACCCCAAAGGAACGAATATCTCAAGCTCACAGGGTTCATCAGTTGCAAATCGCCGGAGGGGTTTATTAATTAAAGCTTGTTGACAAATTTCTGTCCAATTAATCTCCGTGTTGGATGATTCGTCATAATTCCACTCATCAGGATCAACCACATCAGTAATTTCTAATCCTAACGCTTGACAAATCGCCAACGCATTATCTCGATCAATAAGTTGTAGTCTTCGCATAAATCGCTCAACCGTTTTCTTATCCACTACCGCTTTTTCAGCAATATTGTCATAAGTTAACTTTTTCCCAAGCTCATTTCGTCCATCCGCTTTGGCTTGCTCAAGTCTTTGTATTCCTGTTGGCGTGGCTAAGATACCCCGTTGTTTACGTTCTTTAGACATAAATCCAACTCATTCACTACGAGTCCCATTATCAATCTAACTGATTCGATCGGAAAAGAGACAGAAAGGGGAACTTATTATCTGTCCTATTCTGATCTCGTCAATTATAAGCATTTTTCAGAAGATTGGGATGTTCTAAACATTCTAGTTTGTCGAGAGGCTTATTATGTCTTCAATTCTCACATTATCACCCTTCACTCAATCCACAGCTACCCTAAAAAACCACCTCAAAAAAAACGGTTTTTTTGTCTTCGATAACCCTTGGGGCGATCGCTGGTTGCAGGGTTTACAGGATGTTACCCAAGCAACCCCCGTTATTCAAACTAACGGAGAGATTATCTATCCTATCAAAGCAAATCCTGACGCTATGGGAAAAAGTGACGCACAATCCCTAGGAATTGGGCTTTTACCTCATACAGAATGGTCTTATAAAGCTATCCCTCCTAAATACCTCTGTTTGCGCTGTAAAACTCCGGATCGTTGGGGTGGGGGTGCAACGACTTTGGTTAAGTTTGATGACTTATTGCGTCATTTTACCCTTGAGGAACAACATTTTATGGCGGCTCAACTTCAATATTTTATGTCCAAGGACGGGAAAGAAAGCTGTTTTGCACCAATTTGGCAACGAGATGCCGAAATTATCCGCTTTAGCTATAATGTGCTGGTTTATCGGGAATTTAGCCCCGATATTAATAAACCGATCGCTTCTGACCTAGATTCCCGTTTAATGGCTTTATGTGATAAATTTCTGGCACTGTTTGAAGCCTATCACGTTCCGCTCTATTTAAAAGCAGAACAGATCTTGATCATGGATAATTATAGTTGTCTCCATTCTCGCCAATCCTACATTGATCCCAATCGCTCTCTTGAACGGGTAATGTTCGATGTTCCCTAACGGGAAATCGGGGTTAACTACTAGCTTTATAAGTAATGGCGGGAAGCGGATTTGAACCACTGACCTTCGGGTTATGAGCCCGACGAGCTACCAGACTGCTCTATCCCGCGTTGCTTTATTTAGTATAGAACTAAATCTCGGTAAATGCCAAGGAGTTTGTAAAATTACTTTACATTTACCGTCCGACCAGAGGTTAATACTTACGTTCCACGGGGGTGAAATCCTGAATCACTACGGGCATATAGTCGATATCGATGCCGGAGGGGGAATAATAGGCGAGGGTATGCTGAAGGAAATTTTGGTCATCCCGTTGGGGAAAATCCTCGCGGGAGTGGGCCCCTCGGCTTTCTTGACGATTGAGGGCGGAGGTGAGGATAATTTCCCCCACCACCATGAGACTTTGTAATTCCCAGGCCTCGATTAGTTCCGTATTCCAGCAATCACCTCTATCATCGAGGTAAATCTGCTCGTATTGGCGCTTTAATTCGCCGATTTGTTTAATTCCCTCGCGCATAGTTGCTTCGGTGCGAAAAACGCCGCAATGTTGGGTCATACAGTCTTGGAATTGCTGACGTAGTTGACCGATGCGAATCGTGCCTTTTTTGGTCAATAAAGCGGTGATTTCCTCTTTGGCATCCTGAAGGTAAATATCGGGATTAAAGACGGGAAAAGCGCGTTTTTCGACGTATTTAGCGATCGATTTGCCGGTTCTTCTCCCATAGACCACACATTCTAACAGGGAATTACTGCCCAAACGATTGGCCCCGTGAACAGAGACACAGGAACATTCCCCGGCGGAGAAAAAGCCCTCGCTGAGGGTATCGGCACTTAAGCGAACGCGACCATCGGTATTAACGGGAATGCCGCCCATACAATAGTGAACCGTAGGACGTACAGGCATCGGTTCCTCTACCGCATCGACACCGACGAGACGGTGGGCCTCCTCCCAACAGAAGGGAATGCGACTCATAATTTTTTCCCGACCTAAATGGCGTAAATCCAGATAGACAAAGGGACCCCCGGCGCTACCGTCCAGATTTACCCCCCGGCCAGCGCGAATTTCTAGGGTAATGGCCCGGGAAGTGATGTCCCGGGGTGCCAATTCCATGCGCGAGGGGGCGTAGTCTTCCATAAAACGACGACCTTCGCTATTGATTAAATAAGCGCCTTCACCCCGGACTGCTTCTGAGATTAAAACACCGACGGGATAGAGTCCCGTGGGGTGAAATTGGACAAATTCCATGTCTTCTAGGGGAATACCCGCTTTTGCCGATAATGCTAAACCGTCTCCCGTACAGGCGAAATCGTTGGAGGTGGTGTTATAAACGCGACCATAGCCTCCCGTACCGAACATAATGGCTTTTGCCCGGAGGATTTCTAACTGTCCGGTGGCGATTTGGTACATAACCACGCCTTTAGCCGTACCTTCTTCGAGGATAAGGCGTAAAACGTACCATTCATCGTAGATTTTTACCTGATTACGGCGTAAATTGCTGACTAATTCGTGCAGCATGGCGTGACCGGTTTTATCGGCGGCGTAACAGGCCCGGTTATGGCTGTGACCGCCAAAGGCTCTTTGGGCAATGCGTCCATCTTCGAGACGGGAGAATAACACGCCTAGATGTTCCAATTCGATGATAACTTCGGGGGCTTCTTGGGTGAGGATATCCACCGCATCCTGGTCAGCCAGAAAATCGGACCCTTTGACAGTATCGTAGGCGTGGGCCTTGGGATTATCATTGGGGTCAACGTTTTGCAGGGCGGCGGCGATACCTCCCTGGGCAGCGACGGAGTGGGAACGAATCGGGTGGGTTTTGGCAACGACAGCAACATCGATAGTCGGGTTGAGGCGTTTGATTTCTAAGGCGGCGCGGCATCCTGCTAACCCACCGCCCACTATAACGACATCGTGTTCTTTCATGGCTGATTTTCCTACGGGCTTCTGTTTCTATGGTGGGGTGAGAATTGCTCAGAAGTCAGTTTTGTAACCGAGACTTTATATTTCACGAGACAGGAGAAGGGAGAAGGGAGAAGGGAGAAGGGAGCAGAAGATTATTTTTATTGATTCTTCCCAATTCATAATTCATAATTCATAATTCATAATTCCCAAAAAACAACCCGCGGCAGTTAACCGCGAGTTATTTTTGCTTAAAATCGGATCATTACTGAACGGTAATCGTTCCGACCATACCAGCACCGCGATGGGGTTCACAGTAGTAGGTGTAAGTACCCGGTTCGCTGAAAGTGCTTTCAAAGGACTCCCCGGCGGAAAAAGCCAGACCCTTGTGGGATAATTTGCTGGCTTGGGCTTCGGGAACTTTGGCACTATCGAAAACGATGTTATGGGGAGAAAGTTTGTTATTAACCCATTTCACCGTATCTCCTGCTTTAATGGTGAGGGTGGGGGGATCAAATTGTAGTGTGCCTGCATCACCGCCCATCTTAACCGTGAAGGTTTCCGCAGCAGCGGAGGCAGTGTTGAAGAAGAAGCTAGAGACGACTAGCGCCACGGTAGCGACCAATAAACCTAATTTTTTCATGCTTGTTAATCCTTTACACGAGGGGAGATGACAAGTTTGACAGCCTGTCTTTTGACAAAAAAGTAAAAGTTTGCTTTTAACTGTCCGATGAATTAATTCTACACGAAGTTTGACAGCTTGTCTTTTGACAAGAAAACCGTTTTTTTCTGACGATGGTTGGGGAATTTCTTAAGAAATAGAGGAGAACCTATCGTGAAAAGATTATTAATTTCCCTGTGCTTGCTCTTGGCCGTGGTTACTTTCGGTATGGCTCGTCCCGCTTTAGCTGATGGGGCTTCGATTTTCAGTGCTAACTGCGCTTCCTGCCACATGGGCGGTAAAAACGTGGTTAATGCCGCTAAAACCCTGAAAAAAGAAGATTTAGTGAAATACGGCAAAGATTCCGTTGAAGCTATCGTTACCCAAGTTACCAAAGGTATGGGTGCGATGCCCGCTTTCGGTGGTCGTCTCAGCGCTGAAGATATCGAAACTGTAGCTAACTATGTCCTCGCTCAAGCGGAAAAAGGCTGGTAAAAGTTAGTTAGGGTTTGCTGAAAAAATCTAAAAACCTTGTCGGGTAGAACTTTGAGACCTTTTGTCAATCAAAAAGTACCAGATATGGGAGTGATCGGGGCAAAATTTCAGGTACTTTTTCCCTGAAAATTAGGTAATTGACCCCCTTAAAATCGGTAAAACCCTACACCCCAGAGCCGTTTAGACCTCGGCGTGAGACTTCGGACGTTCGCTAAACGGAGTCAGGAGTCAGTAGCCGGTCGTCGGGAGGGGTATTTGTCTTATTTTTTAGTCATCAAAAAGAGGCTGTAAGGAAGGTTTAAACGCCTTCCTTTTTGTTAGCTAGGGGGCGATATGGTCTTATACTAAATCCGTTGAGTAACCCATAGAAAACGGGTTTATCGGAGAAGCCCGTTTTCTGCTCATGCAAAAGGTTTTGAAATTCCCAATCCTATTTTCTTGCACTAACATCGGACTTTAACAGGTCAAAAGCCTTATTTTAAAAGGGTTTTACCATTATTTAGCAAGCCCTATTTTAGACTAAATCTTGTTTAATAAGATATGGCAAATTGCCGAGCATCGGAGCAGGGAGAAACAATCCATAAGTAGTCGTGCAAAATTAATTTTCTAGTGAAGAAAGGCGAAAGGCAAAAGGCAAGAGGCAAGAGGTGGTTAGATGTATGTAATTAATTTTGGGCTCTCTTAGGTTTGGTGGGCAAAATGTATTCTAAGATACATTCTTTCCGGCGAGCGAGTGGAAGGAACCACAAAGACACAAAGGACACAAAGATTGATCGATCCTCTGTAAGGGGTTATCCAATCAGAACTGAAAACTTTTAGGTTTTGGATTGTTTGTACCCGTTCTCTAATATCTTAAAAGTGGTTTGTGTTAACTAGATTTAGTATTGAGTATCAGCATAAATTTTAGGTTTAACTTACTCTCGATCGCTTTTTACCTGACTGATGCGACGAACGTTTAAAATATCGCTCATCAGCTTAATTTGACTAACACAGCGTTCAAATTGTTGCAGGTCTTTTACTTCAATTTTCAGGGAAATTAAAGCGGGTTTGCCGAAATTAGTCTTAACTCCGGCATTGCGAACGTTAATATTTTGGTCACTTAAACGAGAGAGAATATCTTTAAAAACCCCGACGCGATCAATCACTTCAATCTGAATATTTACCGGATAAGTTGGATAACGTCCCTGGTCATCTATGGGGTTCCAACTAACAGGAATTAACCGTTCAGCTTCGGCTCTTTCCACATTCGAGCAGCCTTGACGGTGAATAACAATACCTTCCCCCGCATGGGCAACTATGCCGGTAATATTTTCCCCCGGTAAAGGACAACAACAACCGGCCAAACGATAGACTAATCCCTCCACACCGGTGATCGGTGATTTACTGACGGGTAAAGCCCTTTGAACGGGAGAAGGTGGTAGAATCAATTGGGAATCAGTTAGGACATCGGGCGGATTTTTAACCGTTAAAATTTCCTGTTGATTTTTAACTGTTTCTTGCAGACGATTAACCACATTTTTTAGGGTAACTTCGCCGTAACCCAAAGCTGCCAATAAATCATCTACTGCCACATAATTGCACTGTTTAGCCACCGATTGCATTCGTTCCGATTTTAGCAGGGCATCGAAGCCAGTTTTACCCAATTCTTTCTCTAATAAATCACGACCTCGGCTAATATTTTCTTCTCGGCGCGATTTTTTGTACCATTGCCGGATGCGATTTCTGGCGCTAGGAGTAACGACAAAATTTAACCAATCTAAACTAGGGTGACTATTTTTGCTGGTGAGAATTTCCACCAGATCACCATTTTGCAAGGGAGCATCAAGAACTGACCATTTACCGTTAATTCTTGCCCCTTTCATCTGATTACCTACTTCGCTATGAATATGATAGGCAAAATCTACCGGTGTTGCACCTTGGGCTAAGGCCACCACATCACCTTTGGGGGTGAAAACATAGATATCTTCTTCAAAGAAATTATTTTTCAGTCCATCCATGTATTCTTGACCATCTTTCAGGTCTTTTTGCCAGTCAAGCAGATTACGCAGCCAAGCAAATTTTTCATCCTCAGCGGTTAAAGTTGCCTGACTAGAACCGGTTTCTTTATACTTCCAATGGGCTGCAATCCCGTATTCAGCAACATGGTGCATTTCTAGGGTGCGAATCTGCACTTCTAGGGGGCGGGCATTTAAACCAACAACGGTGGTATGGAGGGATTGATAACGGTTAGCTTTTGGTAAACCGATATAGTCTTTAAAACGGTTGGGAATCGGGGTAAATTGGTCGTGAACTATGGCTAAACAACGATAACATTCCTCTTTAGTTTCGACGATAATGCGGACGGCGGCGATATCATAAATCTGCTCGAATTCTTTACCCTGATTGTGCATTTTATGATAGATGCCGTAGAGATGTTTGGGGCGACCTTGTAAATCAAGAACTTTTATGCCAATTTCTTGCAATTTTTCCCGCAATGTGTTAACAACTGTTTCGATGCGGGCTTCTCGATCAATACGTTTTTCCGATACCAATAACTGTACGGTGCGATAGGCATCGGGTTCGAGGTATTTAAAGCATAAATCCTCTAATTCCCATTTAAATCGCCCAATCCCTAAACGGTTAGCCAGAGGAGCAAAGATTTCTCTAGTTTCGAGGGCGATGCGTTGCTGCTGTTGCGGGTTGAGGTGTTCGAGGGTTTGCATATTGTGCAGGCGATCGGCTAATTTTACCACGATGACGCGGATATCTTGAGCCATCGCCAGGAACATTCGGCGAAAATTCTCCGCTTGCCGTTCAGTTTTGCTAGAAAAGTTGAATTTGGAGAGTTTTGTCACCGCTTCCACCAAATTACGCACCTCAACACCGAATCTATCCTCGATTTCTTCGGGGGTGACTTCCGTATCTTCCACCACATCGTGAAGGAATCCGGCCGCGATCATTGCCCCATCACCCCCCAGATCCCGCAGTAATCCCGCTACAGCTATAGGATGGGCGATATAGGGTTCCCCAGATTTGCGATACTGTCCCTCGTGGAGTTTATGGGCGAAATTAAAAGCCCGACAGATTAAATCGCTATCAGGATTTTGGGGGTCGTTTTCGTAGGTAATTAGGCATTCTTTCAGCCAATCGGGTAAAACTAAGGGTTTTTTCGGTTCCGTAGCCCGGGGAGGGGCAGTGAGGGTTTCCGGTTGGGTGGCAGTGATGGCGTTCATGGTTGGATCGGGGGGATAATAGGGGTGGTGGGGAGGGATAATCTAGAAAATTATTAGGCCGAAGGGATGCCAGATTACTTAATTCTCTAACACTGGAATCGGACTCATCGGCGAAAAGGACGCGATTCTTTTAAGTTTTTGTCTCTGGTTGGGAGGAGAGAGGACTTGCAACCGTGACGACAAATCGTTAATCTTATGTAACAAATTCTAACGCGCTTTGTATTGGATGCTACCGACAAATTACCATCAAGCCTACAAATCTTTGTTAAGAAAACTGGAGGATTTCAGTCTTGCCCTTCTGGATGGGGATTCCTCCACGGGATCAAAATCTTTTCAAGCTTTACAAACCTGTCTAGAAGGGGAGATATTGTCACTAAATGATGACAATTGCAGCCCAGAGGTGGCTAATCGTTGGCGCACGGTCCAGACGGAACTATATCGATCCTGGCGATTGCTGGAGACGGATTGGTTATTTTTGGCCTCAGCGCGGCAAGGACGGGAGAAGCGTTTACAGATAATTAGCGAGCGAGTGGCGACTTTAAAGGGGTATTGTCGGGTTTTGTTAGGGGAAGTTGTCGATTAAGTAATTAAATACTCGATCGCCGTTTGTGTGGCATACTTGACCCTAAGTCCTAACTTTTATCGTTACCGATCGCCTCATGTTGGAAATTAAAGACCTAAAAATTGCCTACCCGACCGAATTAAGTTCTCCCTCTTGGGCGATCAACGGGGTATCTTTTAGTATAGGCAAAGGGAAAACTCTGGGATTAGTGGGTGAATCCGGTTGTGGAAAATCGACTATCGGTAAGGCTATTTTAAGGTTATTACCCAATCACACTCACGTGGGAGGTGAGATTAACTTTGAAGGGCGATCGCTTTTATCTTTATCTAACAAACAATTAGAAAAGTTTCGCGGGGAAGCGGTGGGATTAGTCTTTCAAGATCCGATGACGCGACTAGATCCGCTGATGACTATTGGCGATCATTGTGTGGAAACTTTGCAAGCTCATCGAGGAAATTTAACCTATCGTCAAGCTAAAAGTCAAGCTTGTACTGTCCTAGAAAAAGTGAAAATTCCCGCTAATCGTTGGTCCCAATATCCTCACGAATTTAGCGGAGGAATGCGGCAAAGAGTGGCTATTGCTTTAGCTTTATTATTAAACCCTAAGTTAATTATTGCCGATGAACCCACCACCAGTTTAGATGTGACGGTTTCAGCGGAAATTCTGCGGGAATTAAAGCGTTTATGTAGCGAGGAACAGATGGGATTATTGTTAATTTCCCATGATTTAGCGCTGGTGGGAGAATATTGCGATCAATTAGCGGTGATGAAGGGGGGCAAAATTGTCGAATCGGGAGCGGTAAAAACAGTTTTTAATACACCTCAACACCCCTACACCCGTTCTCTTTTAGCCGCGGCTTTACACCTACAGTTACGGGAGGAAAAATCAACAGCAATTCAAGGCAAAGAAACGGTGTTAAAGGTGGATAATTTAAAACAGTATTATACCCTAGAAGGTAACTTTTTAGATAGTTTTTTCAAAAAAGAAAAGAAATTTATTAAAGCAGTGGATGAAGTCAATTTTGAACTGTATCGAGGGGAAATATTCGGTTTAGTTGGGGAGTCGGGGTGTGGGAAAAGTACCCTATCGCGAACCCTATTACAGTTAATTAAACCCACTGGGGGAAAAGTGGAATTTTTAGGAGAAGATTTAACCCCTTTATCGGGGGAAAAAATGCGTCCAAAACGGCGCTTAATGCAGATGATTTTTCAGGATCCCCTCGCTTGTCTCAATCCTCTAATGACGGTGGGGGAAAGTATCGCTGATCCGCTTTTGATCCATCAAAAAGTTAGTCTAGAAACGGCAAAAAAACAGGTTTTAGAAATGTTAGATCGAGTCGGTTTGACACCAACAGAGGAATTTTATCGACGCTATCCTAGGGAGTTATCGGGGGGACAACAGCAAAGGGTAGCCATTGCTCGCGCTTTAATTACTCGTCCGGAATTAGTTATTTGTGATGAACCGGTTAGTATGCTCGATGCTAGTGTCCAGACACAGGTTTTAGAGTTAATGTTAGAGTTACAAAAGTTATTTAATCTCACTTATTTATTTATAACTCATGATCTTTGGTTAGCGAGATTCCTCTGCGATCGAATTGCGGTGATGACTGCGGGTAAAATAGTTGAAATGGGTGACACTGAACAGATTTTTAGCCATCCCCAACACCCCTACACCCAAAAATTAATCGCCGCAGCCCCGAGAATTTATCCCGACAGCAACTAAAATCGCTCTAGGGGTTTATAATTGTTATTGTCTAGATATGGTTAGGAAAGACAAAATGGCCAGACAACTTCAGATAACTCTCCCTGAAGATACCATGCAACTTCTTGATCGATGGTTGGCGAGTAGTGATTATCCTGAAAAAGAATATGATAATTTAATTAATGAAGCGATTAAATTATATATTATGGAACAACCGAGAAACTACCTCAAGCAACAATTAAAAGAAGGAGCTATTGTTAGAGCAGAAAGAGATTTAAATTTAGCACAAGATTGGTTTTCTCTAGAGGAGTATTTATGGTAATAATGATTATTTTCAAAGTTAAAAAACTGCTCAAAAAATTTGTCTTTAGTCTCCAGGAGGAAGGATGGAAACCAGCACTCAAAAAGACGAAACGAAAAATTATTAAAATTCTCACAGGAAAGAGTTCCTCTGAATTTGAAGAACAGGTGATCGAAAGTGCTAAACTAGCTGAACCGCGACCCCTAGAAATTGCCAGTAGTGATGATCCTTTCGTCTCGATTATTATTCCTGTTTATAACCAATTTGCCTACACCTTTAACTGTTTGGAATCCTTGAGTGTTAACTTAAGTTCTGATTTAGCTTATGAAGTAATTATCGTTAATGATGCTTCCACTGATGAAACTTTAGAACAATTAGCCACTTTAGTCACAGGAATTAAAGTATTAACTAATGCAGAAAACTCTGGTTTTATTCGTTCCTGTAATTATGGAGCTAGTCAAGCAAAAGGTCAATACCTATATTTTCTCAATAACGACACTAGAATTCTAGAAAATTGTCTAGAAAGTTTATTGAAATTAATCGTCAATAATCCCCAAGTTGGTGCGGTAGGTTCCAAGTTAATTTATGCTAATAGTAAACAACAAGAAGCGGGGGGAATTATCTGGAATTCTGCCGATGGTTGGAATTATGGACGCTTAGATAGTCCCGATGAACCGGAATATAATTATGTGCGTCCCGTGGACTATTGTTCGGGAGCAAGTTTATTAGTTCCTACGGACTTATTTAAGCAGTTAGGTGGTTTTTCTCAAGACTTTATCCCCGCATATTACGAAGATACAGACTTATGTTTTGCCATCCGAGAATTGGGTTATCAAGTCCTCTATCAACCCCAATCTAACGTTATTCACTACGAAGGAATCACCTCGGGAACAGACCTTTCCAGTGGGATTAAACAATATCAAGTGATTAATCAAACTAAGTTTCGAGAAAAATGGTCAAAGGTACTAACTAAACACCTAGATAACGATCCTAATAATGTACCGAAAGCTGCCCGACGTTTACAAGGAAAACCGACAATTTTAGTCATTGACTCCTACGTTCCACTATACGATCGAGAATCCGGCTGTGTGCGTTTATTAAATATTCTTAAGCTACTGCTCAATTTAGGCTATTCAGTGATTTTCTTTCCCGATAATGGCTATCCTGAACAACCCTATACTTCCGTCCTGCAACAGCTGGGAATTGAAGTTATTTATGGCACACCGCAAAGATATAATCTAGAAGAAAAATTAATCAAATATTTACCCCTGATCGATGGAGTTTGGTTGTGTCGTCCTGAATTGTGCGATAAGTATATGGACTTAATTCGCTTAAAAACAAAAGCACCAATTATTTATGATACAATTGACCTGCATTTTCTGCGTTTAAAACGGCAAAAAGACTATCTCGATCCCAGTTATCAAAATACTAGCTGGAGTTGGGAAACCTATCAGAAATTAGAGTTAAACTATGCTAATCAAGCGGAAGCAACCGTAGTAGTAACGGAAGACGAAAAGCAGGTTTTATCCTCTTTAGGAGTGAAAAATGTTTGGGTAATCCCCAATATCCATGAAGAAATTTCCCTGTCAGAAAAAGTTGCTTTTGACCAGCGATCGGGTTTAGTATTTATTGGTAGCTACAATCACCCTCCTAATATTGATGCAGTTAAGTGGTTATGTTTAGAAATTATGCCCTTAGTTTGGGCATCCCGTCCCGATATTACCGTTAATTTATTAGGAAGTAACCTCAAGGATGAAGTGAAAGAATTAGCCAATGATCAAGTAATTGTCACCGGTTATGTTCCCGAAGTAGAACCCTATTTTCAAAAGAGTCGGATTTTTGTTGCTCCCCTGCGATTTGGTGCGGGAATGAAGGGTAAAATTGGTCAAAGTCTTTCCCTCGGATTACCCACTATTACCACAAAAATTGGTGCGGAAGGTATGGGATTAATTGACCATCAGGATGTTTTAATTGCCGATACTGCCGAGGAATTTGCCCAAGCAGTGATCGAACTCTATGATAATATGCAATTGTGGCAAAAACTGGCCGATAATTCCCTAGAAACTATTAAGAGATATCAACCAGCTACTGTGCAAACTAATCTACAAACTTTGTTATCAAATTTAGGAATTATTGCTAAAGATAGTTAACAAGAAAAAAGCTCACTTCTCCTACAGGTCTATTTTATGTCACCGAAATCAACTCTAGAATCCGCAATTTTTCAGAATTAAAAACCTATTGAGAAAGTCGGAGTTTTCTAGAAGTAGTTCCTGACTACAACCCCCTCATTTCTCTCGAAAAAGTTGGCAAGAAAATCTAAAAAACTTGGCAATTAATACCAGTTTATTTCTGATTAACCTTTCCCCTTTCTCCTTGAAAAAATATGCCAAGTTATCCTGATATCTCCAGTCAAGCTTTTAAACATCCCCTAGATCAGCAAGCTGAACAAGCATTAAGATCAGTTCCGGGGTTTGACTTATTAGCGAAAAGTTTTTCCGAATATCTCTATGAACGTCCCCAGCAAATTTTATTAATGGGCAATGATCTAAAAGTCGGCCCGCGTCAATACACCACTTTATACGGTATATATCGCCAATGTCTGCGGGATTTAGATATGTCCCCAGAACCGAATCTTTATGTCAGTCAAAACCCCTTAGCTAATGCCTATTCTTTGGGTTCAGAACATCCCTATATAGTCTTTAATACTGCTCTTTTAGACCTCTTAGATGAAGAAGAAATTAGAGTAATTCTTGCCCACGAATTAGGTCATTTAAAATGCGAGCATAGTATTTTAATTCAACTTTCTTTTTGGGTGATGGGGGCGGCTAATTTGCTTGGGGACATCACTTTAGGACTAGGAAAAGCCATTACTACCGGTCTAGTTTATGCCTTTTATGAATGGCGCAGAAAAGCCGAATTATCAGCAGACAGAGCGGCTTTATTAGTAACCGATGATTTAAATTTAGTCCTGAGAACTCTAATGAAATGTGCAGGAGGAAGTCAAAAATATCTGAATGAATGCAACTTAGAAGAATTTATTCGCCAAGGGGAAGCCTACCGAAAATTAGATCAAGATAACCTAAACCAGATTTATAAATTTATCATTTATAATGGCGGTAATGGTTCCTTTTTAACCCATCCTTTTTCCGTAGAAAGAGTACATTATTTACAGGAATGGTTTAACTCGGAATCCTATCGTCAAATTCGCCGAGGAAACTATGCCAAAACAGGGGTAAAAAGCTCAATTAATGTTGATGTTAATGATAGCGAAAGCGAAAGATTACAGCGACAAATAGCAGAACTACAGGCAGAAATTGAACGGGCAAAAAGACAAAGAAACTATGAATAGTCTATAACAGCCTATAACTCAGCCAAATTAGCAAAAAAAAGTCGATTTTGGTGGGGTAGCAGTCCATAAGCCACCAAAATTACTAACTGGGACTAGCTGAATAAATCTAAAACCCTTGTTGGCTAAGACTTTTAGACTTTTTCCCCATCAAATGGTATTTAAGTTAACTCGCGGGGAAAAATTTCTAATGTAGTATAATACACGGACAGTTAAAGCAAATTCCTGTACAAGTGTAAAGGACAACCGATTCGATCGAGCGATCATGCAAACTCTTTCTCGTTTACCTACTAAAGACAAAGCTCTAATCATGACCCATCCCCTCAAAATCGTCGCTTTAGGTGATAGCCTTGTGTATGGCTATGGCGACCCCGTAGGTGGTGGTTGGGCCGAGCGCTTACGTCGTTTGTGGATGGAAAGTGCCGGTCATGCCCTCTATAATTTGGGTATTCGCGGCGATCGAGTAGTACAAGTGTCTGAACGTTTAGAACAAGAATTTCGTCTCAGGGGTGAAATTCGCAATCGTCTCCCTGACCTGATTCTTCTCTCCGTCGGTGTTAATGATACAGCCCGTTTGGGCCGGCCCGATGGTCGCACCTACACCGATCACGATCTTTTTCAAACTCAAATCGAACATTTACTTGGCCAGGCCCGTTCTCTTTGCCCGGTTTTGTTTATAGGTATGATTCCCGTGGATGAGCGAAAAATGCCCTTTTTAGACTGCTTTTACTTCAACCATGGCGATCAGTATCGTTTTAAGGAAACCACTAAACAAGCTTGTCTAGAGCAAAATATTCCCTATCTCGACTTATTTGATCTCTGGATCGACCGGGGTGATCTGTGGTGCCAAGAAAGATTAATGGAAGATGGACTTCATCCCAATGTGCAGGGCTATCAATCAATTTTAGAGGATATTTTAAACTGGTCGCCCCTCACTTCTTTTGTCGGTGTGGATGGTTTTATCCAACCCTTTACAGGAATTGCAGAAAAGTAATCTACTCCTGTTAAGCTGACGCTTTAACGGCTCTTCTGGTTTCTGTGTGGAAACGAGGTCTATACTGATAGTTTTTTCGACAAAATAGTCCTAAAAGTGTTGCCCGATAAGCATTTCACGATTCCATAAGCTAAAATTATCACTTTAACGGGAGCTTTCTGTTACCCTGAATCTATCGGACAAGACAATCAATGGTGAAACAGAAGACCCAGATAATTTCCTCTAATTAAAAAGAATACACGGCTGTTTTGATATTTTGGTAGTTATTATCTAGGTCTGATTCTAGGAGAATAATCGCAGTAATTCTCCTAGTCATCTCGCTTACTTCCTGGACTTCTGCGATAGTTAATCCCCGTCCTAATAATTTTTCCTCACGATAACTTAGCCATTTTTTAATGACTTGATAACCCCCGATAGTATATTCCCACACTCGGACTGGTATATTTTGCCAATAGGCTCGATCATTGAGATAAATATCATAGGTGGTCGTTCCTAATAATTGTCGCATTTCTGGGCTAATTACGCTCATTTCTGCGGTTGTATATTTTCTGGTAATTGCTTTTCCTTTACCCGGCATTGTCACGCCATTTTTTCCCCCGTGTCCCCAACCAACGTTAATAATTAAATCCCCCTTATCTGGGTTTAAATTTCCCCCATCAGTGCAGGAAATCAAGGCGATTTTTTGCAGTGCAGGGGTCGGTTTTTTGGTGACTCCTATAACTGGGTTTTCTGTGTCTAAAAGAGATGCGATCGCTTGTCCTAGTTCAGCAGATTTAATTAATAATTCTTGGCTATTGGGAAGGGGAATTCTTGGGAAGTCTTGACGAATACCGTCGGCATTTTCCCCAAGATACAAGGGGGAGTATCCAATCGCTAACGAGTGCAGCCAAATTAAGGAAGCATTCTCGATATTTTCATCGAGATTATTAATACCCAGTTGATTTAAGTATTGACGAGATTTTTCCGAGAGATTGGCTTTTATTGAAGGACTATTAAAGTTACTGGAATCGAATAATTTTCCTTGAGTATTATCTTCTGTATTCACCTTCTCTAAATTTTGACGTAATCGTATAGGAAAGTGATGAGATTGTCCTCGAATTACATGAAAGTCTGTTAAAAACTTGGTAAAATAAATAGGAACTCCTTCCGGTTCAGTTACACCAGCAGGACGACTGACTAAAAAGGAATTACCTTGAAATTGATGAATAAATAGCGAAGGTCTAGACTCATTCCAAAGGGGTCTAATTTGAGTATAATAACACCACTTAAGCTCATAGGGTCTGAGCAGATAAGGTAACAGCATTTGAGTATTAAATTTTTCGCGTAACTTTAAGACTTTATCTCTTGCTTTTTTGGCATCAAATCGAGCTACATCTTTAGTTAAACCTGTATTAAGTGATGCTAATTCTTCCCATGAAACATTTTGATCAAAGTATTTACTTATCCTTTGCGAAAGAATAGTTTTATCACTATCAATAAAACTATAGCCTCGATTCTCTTTATAACCTGTAATTGCAGCTTGATCAGATAAATCTGTTAACTTTGGCCATGCTAAATAGTGAGAGGAAACATCCGAGGGACGGAAAGAATAACGATTAGATTGTTCTGGGTTAGAGACTTGATAAAAAGCATCAAAATCTTGATTACTTAAACTATCTAAAAGTTGTGAGGCTCTTCTAGGTTCTGTGTGAGCATGGTATAATAGTAACACAGAATAGGAGGTGGGTTATGTGGATAAATTTTGATCAACTCCTCGATTTACAAAATGTAACAGTGGTCAA
>VYKP01000067.1_pt1 | contig 23344 bp, 12 predicted proteins | sample 5114551 | NCBI WGS metagenome assembly VYKP01 (sample SAMN12291777, study PRJNA351875) | freshwater metagenome | isolation source: freshwater lake | place: USA: Michigan, Baseline Lake | collected 2013-08-09
GGAAAAAGTAGTCAATCAGCTTTTAAATGAAGGGGGATTGATTATTAAATGGAGTAGAAAACTGAAAAATAAGGGTAATGCTGTTAATGTAACTTAAATGCGTAAAAGCTTACCTCGTTACCGGTAGTAAATTATACGAGATTCTGATCCGTCCCATTGAGTCCCAAATCGCCACCAGTTCCCCGAAAAATATCGCTATTATCGCCAGTGGACAACTGCGCTATATTCCTTTTGAAACCCTCTACGATGAGAAAAATAAACAAGTTCTCCTAGAAAAATATCCAATTTATTATTTAACTCGTATTTCTAGTTATCAACTTCTCAAAAATATTGATTTTCAATTATCAAAAAATATTTTGCCTATAACAATTATATTAGGTGTGGTTATCATTGCCGTAGTCGGTATGATCATAATTCGTAACTTTGCCATTTTACTAGGAACTATTTTGATAATATTCTTGGGAGGAGCAACATTGTTTTTAATTGCTCAATTCAACACTCAGACTAATAGTGCTTTAGCATTTGCTAACCCTAAACCCACCCAAGAAGAACTTAAAGGCACAGAAATAGAAGCAGAAACTATCAGCAAACTCTTTCCGGGAAGTGAAAAATATCTCGGTATAAACGCAACTCTAGATATATTCAAAAAACAAGCCTTTCGCTTCTCGATTTTACACTTAGGAACTCATGGATGCTTTAATCTTGCTGGCTGTCCTAATTTGGGTATGGAACCTAATACTATTCTTTTCGCCAATAATCAACAATATAACATCGCTGATGCCGCATTATTAGGCTTAAAAAATACCGAATTAATCACCCTCAGTGCCTGTCAAACCGCCAAGGAAGCCAACGCAGACGGACAGGAAATATCGGGACTTGCTTACGTCTTAGAAAGAGCCGGCGCTAAATCAGTAATTGCCAGTCTTTGGGATGCTGAAGATAATACCAGTGCGGAAATTATGACCCAATTTTATCAAAATCTCAAGAATGGTATGAGTAAAAGTGAAGCCATGCGACAGGCCAAATTGAGTCAAATTAAAAGCCATCCTTTCTTTTGGTCGCCCTTTATTTTGATTGGGGCTGCTAATTGAAATTGGCATAATATAGCGGCATTCAGAACAGTGAACATTTATACCAAACCCTGTTATAATAAATCCGTTGAGTATAGGCTACATATCAGGACAGGCAAAAGGCAAAAGGAGAAATAAATAATCAGTTTTTAATAACCAGATTTACTATTAGATATAGTATCGCAGAATCAACACTATTTCAAGATTCTTAATCCGCAACGGGATCGATCACGATCACTTTAAATTCTGAGGCAGAAATTATAGTTGTCGATCCCATGTTGCATTTTTTACATAGGGGAGGAACTGCATAGCAATTTGATGATATTGATCATGAGGATTGAGAATTGCTTGGATAAAGACCGTATCTAAAAAAAGTTTGGACTTATTCATCGCTTATATTTCTTTTGGGAGTATCATATAAATAATGATCGTGTTACCTTGACCAATCTTCTGGAGCTTCATAGGTGCCAGCCATCCATCGAGCTATATTCTGAATTGTGAGTTATAACTATTATAATCTCATTTCTCTTTGTGATCAAGTTGAAGATTTTCTAGTGGTTGACTGCTATAAGTATTAATACTCATTGCATAAGTTAGATGCTCCCAGTTTTTGATCCCCTCACTCGAACCGGCGACAGACAACGAGACCACAATTACTTGTAATAGATACTGTCTCCTCCACCTTCAGTCCCGCTTGGCTAACGAGTCCTTTGATCTGAGCCTCTGAGCGGGCTTTTGTGCCAGTTTCTGAGATTACCGCTTGCAAAAGAGCATCCATGCGGTGGCGAGGCGAATGATCATCAGGCTCAACAAAAGGCTCGAGTACCATCAGGATCGTGTCTGGACACATACTTGTGCGTATATTCGCCAAAAGCTGAACGCAGCGAGCGTCAGACCAATTGTGGAGTACGTTCTTCACGATATAAATATTCCCCTTTGGCAGCGGCGCAAAAAAATCGCCAGCAAGGAAATTTAGGCGTTGGGAATTTGTCGCCTCGATCACATCAAGGGCATGACAACAGACAGACTCTCGATCTAGGCAGATCCCCTGCAAATGTGGATGTGCCGCAAGGATTGCCTGAAGCACCGTACCGTTGCCACCCCCAACATCTACGACTGTATGTGCAGTCTTGAACTCAGCACGCTCGGCAAGCAAACGCCCTACAGGTCGGGCTAAATCTGCCATTGCCAAGTCGTAAACTCGTCCAGCTTCAGGCTCATGCTCCAGATAATCGTACAGAGACCCACCAAAGGTAGCTTGGCAAGCTGACTTACCAGTCTTGACAGTATGGAGAAGCGCCCCCCAAATGTCATAGTAGCTCTCGCCCGCCAACATACAGAAATGCCTGAGAGAAGATTCACTGTCTGAGCAAAGCAGCGCTGAAACACTTGTATTTGCGTATCGATTCAGTCCGATATTTTCAAAGATGCCACAGGCGGCCAGCAGCCGCATCAGCCGGTCTATGATGTCAGGATCAGCCTGAGTCTCCACAGCCAACTCAAAGGCAGTGAGAGGCTTGGTAGCTATCAGATCAGCAATCCCAAGACGTGCCGCTACGGCAATCGCTTTAGCCAGCCAAGCACCGCCCATAAGACGAACTAACACTGCGTCAGCGTCGTTGTTCCTTGTCATGTCGCCGCCCCCAAAGCATTCGCCAGCCGCGAGGCCAGAACTTGGACATTAGGTGGACGCATCATCGTTACATGATTGCCCGGAACCGGAACAATGCGGAGCCTCCGCTTGCACCAGTGCTGCCAGCCAAGGTCATCTGAGTCATTTGGACTAGCCAGTGATGCTAACTTATCTTCTGCCCGCAAAAGTATCACTTCCCCCGAATACATACAGCAGCGATAGGATTGAGTGGCTCGGTTGTGGAGCAGCATGAGTTCAAGATAGTTCTGAAAATCCTTTGTCTTTGTCCCCTCCGCAGCCAGTCCGTGACGCTTAAAAGCCGCAAGAAACATCTCCGCCCGCCTGATAGGCGTTTCCTGTTCTAATCCTTGCTGATTGATCCCAATATCGGTCCCGACAAGCTGAGAGACCTTAGCCGCGAAGCTCGCCAGTCCCGTGAGTTCGTCAATCACAGTGGACAATTGAGAGTCTGTAGGAGCAGGCTGGTCTAGGAGAATAACCGGTGGGAACAGTCCAAGTTCTCTCTCAAAGAGTATGGCAATTTCAAAGGCAATAAGTGCCCCCATCGACCAGCCAGCGATCGCCTGCAAAGAATGGTCAGCAATCGCCTCGAAGTAACGTCTTGCGATCGCTTTCAGGCTTGGGTCTCCATCGCTAAGACGTGCTCTTAGTCCAAGAATGGAATAATGGTCTGGCAATGAATATGCCAGGGAATAATAACAGAGAACCTCGCCCCCCGCTGGATGAACGAGGGCAAGCGCTGATTGTCCAACACTTTGCCGAATCGTCACTAATGGCCCATCGTCATTGTTAGATTCGCCCTTGAGCAGAGCCGCCAGACCGGCGATCGTGCCGTACTCAAAGAGAGTTGCTAAGGGCAACTCCTGGCCAAATCGTTCGCAAACCAGACTCATTAGCCTAATCGCCAGTAAAGAGTGGCCACCCAACTCGAAAAAATCATCATGAATCCCAAAGGAACGTTGCGGAAAGAGATCGTGCCAAATCAACATCAGTGACAGCTCCACCTCATCACGCGGCACGGAGGCAATCGCACTTTGCTCCCCCAATGGCAGACTTGGCAATTTCCCATAATCAATTTTCCCGCTGGCGGTACGAGGAAGCGCCTCGAGTAACACAAGACGTGACGGCACCATCACGCTTGGCAGTCGTCCTTTGAGGAAGCGAAATAGCGCTGCTTCCTCCACTGCACCTGCCGCCACCACAAAAGCTTCGAGTCGGCCTTCTCGGTCAAGTCTTACAGCCGCCTGAGTGACCAAAGCATGGCCAGCAAGCGTAGTCTCAATCTCATCAAGCTCAACGCGATGGCCGCGAAGCTTAACTTGACGGTCTTTCCTGCCGCAGAAAACAATCGAACCGTCACCCGTAAGACGGCCTTGATCGCCGCTACGGTAGCAGCGCACACCACTGACCGGGTCATTGACAAAATAGGCAGCGGTCAGTTCCGGTTGTCCCCAATATCCTCTGGCCACCGTCGCACCGGCCATCCTGATCTCACCTACCGCACCCTGGGGTAGCTCGTGACCTGCCGCATCACAGATAGTAATCTGCGTTCCTCTGAGGGGCCGGCCTAGCGGCAGAGTACCTCCTAGCCAGGGATTAGGCACCTCGTAAGTCAGCACACCGACAGTTGTCTCCGTTGGTCCATAATGATTCATGATGCGGAGATCTGGTCGTAACTTACGGATGCGATCAATCAGGGCGGGGTTGCAAGTTTCGCCTCCCAGGACAAGCAGTTTTGCCGGTAGAATATCGGCGGAGTTCAGTAGAGCCAGAAGATGGGTGGGAGTAATCTTGAGACAATCCACTGGTTGCTCGGCCAAGTATCGCGCCAGCAGCCTGCTACCCTGAGTTGTATCTTCAGGGACAACCACCACACAACCCCCCTTGATCAGCGGGGGAAAGATCATGGTGTTGCCGAAATCAGTAGCAAGGGGAGATACCGTGGCAAAACGATGGCCAGACCCTAGCCCCATCCGTTCCCAAACTCCATCGGCATAAGCCACAAGCTGGCGATGCTCGACACATACCCCCTTGGGCTTCCCTGTCGATCCAGATGTATAGATCACATAGGCTGGTGTCTCAGCACAGACGATTACCTCAAGAGGATGATCTGAGTATTCCCTCGCTTCATCTATTCTCTTGCAGGTGATTGGTATGGTTTGGGCCAGCTTGGCGATCGATTCGCTCAATTGCTCATCGCACAGAAGTAGGATTGATCCTGCGTCTTGGAGAATCTCTCGCCAGCGTTCGGGGGGATCGGCGGGATTGAGGGGCAAGTAGCAGCCCCCTGCTTTGAGTACACCCAATAAAGCACTGATAGAGGATAGTCCGTCTCGCCCCAGCAAAAGTCCAATCGGAGAAGAGAGAGCTTCGGGATGAGCAGCGATCATGCGTGCGATCCGGTTCGTCAGCCGCTCCAATTCACTGTAAGTAAGACTACCTCCCCTACCAACTACAGCGGCTTGATCTGGTGTCAAGCAGACCTGCTGTGCAAACCGTTCAATCAGGCTCTCGGTGACGGTTGGGGGAGGAGGCGACTCGGGAATTAATGTCCCAGAAAAAGCCACATCGGCGATTAGTGAGTCCGTCGAGTCAACAACACAGAGCAGCACATCCTCGAAGTGATTAAGAAACCGCTCGATCGTTATTCGTTCAAAGAGGTTACTGGCATAGTACAATGTCAGCACTATAGAGTCATTGATCTCTTCAACCCAGAAATTCAAGTCGAGTTTGGTGGTTTGATAATCAACTTTGACCACCTCAGTCCTCATCTCCCCAGCTTGATATTGGGACGGAACATTTTGGATGACGAGCATGACCTGGAACAGAGGATGCACACCGAGATCACGACTTACTTCCAAAGAATTGAGAAGTTTGTTGAACGGCAATTGCTGCCTTGCCAATGCCTCATTACAGATTTGGCTCTGGCGACGCAGCAGTTTATGCCAGGTGTCGCCCTCTTCTAGCTCACATGAGACAACCAGTGTATTCAGTAGGGGTCCCATTAGCTTCTGGAACTCACGCTCGTTGCGGTTTGCCGTGATTGTACCGATGGGAATCTTTTTAGCGCCAGTGTAACGACTGAGCAGCACCGCGAGGGCGCTCATCATGAGGGGAAACAAACCCAGCCGCTCCTGGCGAGCGAATAACCGCAGCCGTTCCGCCAGTCCCGTCGAAAGTGGACGCGTCTCCATCGCTCCTTGGTGACTGATTGCCCGAGGCCTTGGCTGATCTAGCGGTAACGATAGAGGCGATGCCTGGGGATTGAGATTCTCGCGCCAGAATCGCAGTTGCTCGGCGCACGCCTCACTCGCCAGCCAATTACGCTCCCACTCCACATAATCAATATATTGAATCTCGAGGGGAGGAAGCTGTTGGCCTGCGTACAGAGCCGATAGTTCCCTAGCAAAGATCGCGTTCGACCAGCCATCTGAAATCAAATGATGGGAAGTGATCAGCAAAAAATAGTCCAGTTCTCCTAATTGGAGTACCTTGAGCCGCAGCAGCGGACCCTGCGTTAGGTCAAATTTGGCACGCCCCTCCTCGACCGCAATCCCCAGCGCTTCCTGCTGCCGTTCTTGCTCGCCGAGGTAACGCAGATCTTGCCACTCCAGGGTGAGAGGTAGGGTCTGATGGATTGCCTGCACGGGCTTTCCCCCGTCGAGATGGAAAGTCGTTCGCAGGATTTCGTGGCGCTCCCCCATCGATTCCAGGGCTTTTTGTAACCGCCCCTGATCCAGTGGCTCCCTTGGGTACATTTTAATCGCCGCCGGATTATTGAAGGCTGGACTCTCTGGCGACAACTGACTGAGGAACCACAGGCGCTCTTGGGCCGAGGAGAGCGCATAGCACTGGTTGGGAGTGCGCGGCATCCTCGGTAGGGAGGGGGTCTTCTTGTCCAGAGAGCCGACTAGAGTTTTAATCCGATCAGGCGAAAGGGCAGCAAGCCGACGGGCGAGGGAGTCAGTCATGCTCTTGCCTCCAAATCGATCACGATCTTGCCAATGTGACGATATTGTGACATCAAACGCAAGGCGGCTCCAATCTTTTCTGGCGGGAAGGTGGTAATGGGAGTTGGTCGCCAAATTTCGGTAGCCAAACCGTCGGCAAGCTCTTTGAATATTCGTTTCAACATCGATGGGTTAAACAAGAAAAGGGAGAGATTGATGGTGGTAAAGCTCAACCCGAGACGAAAGGCACTCATCGGCAGCGTCTCGCCCAATGCCTGGTCTTTCATGGCAATTTGCAGGAACCGCCCAAAGGGACGCATCAACCCTAACCCACGCGCTACCGCCTCGCCCGATAGGGTGTTGAGAATGATATCCACCCCGCCACTGATCTGGTCGGCAAAGGCAAGGGAGCGAGAATCAAAGACTTGGAGGATGCCTCTCTGGCGAAGGTAATCCCGCTTTGCTTCTGAACCGGCGGTCGCCATGATCTCAGCCCCACGCGCCTGTGCAATCTCGATCGCCGCTAGTCCGACTCCACCCGTAGCTGTATGGATCAGAACCCGTTCCCCTCCCTGCACACGAGCGACAGACTCCAGTCCGTAAAAAGCAGTGAGGAACGCCGTCGGAATGCTGGCAGCTTCGATAAAGTTGAGGTTGGGCGGGATATGCACCGCCTGGAAGGCCCAGACATTAGGCACAGCACAGAAGTGAGTGCCTTCAAGGAGCTTCCCATCAGGGGCTGTGTCTCCGGCTGAAAGCACCATTACCCGATCGCCTGGCGAGAACTCTTCTACTCCAGAACCACAAGCGACTACTTCTCCGGCGTAGTCGGAGCCCATTACTGAAGGTACTCCTGGCGTGGGCGGATAGAGTGCCATGGCGATCATTAGGTCTCGGAAGTTGATGCTGATGGCGCGGGCGCGAACCTGGATTTGTCCAGGGCCGGGAGGTTGCAGAGCCATCTCTTCAAATCCCAGATCGTCTAGGTTGGCGGACTGTTTTAGACCGATTTTGGCATTGGGCCAGTCGGAGGGATGGCTGAAGGTTCCTCGCGTTGGGACTGTTGGCCGATCCCGTTGGAGATCGCTTAGCAGCTTGGCACGATCTTTGAGCGGGAGTTTGGCGATGCGACCAGCAATGTCTGTCATTATCAGTCCTCCAATTGAGAGATAAGGGCTTCCAGAATTTCTGGATCGGTCATGGCGATTAGTTGGTTAATTACTACTTCGGCGAGGCCTCGGATGGTAGGTTCCTTGAAGAAGGAATCGACGGCCAGATCGATTTGGAATGTCTCACTGGTAATCGCAATCATCTGAATTGCTAACAGGGAATTTCCCCCTAATTCAACGAATTGGTCATTGACCCCAATCTGCTGAATGCCAAGAATGCCTTGCCAAATTTCTGTGATCGCCGTTTCAATTTCATTGGCCGGGGCTTGATATGGGGTTAGCAAATCGTCCCGGGAGAAAACTTGCCCCACCGTGTTCGCCGGTGCCGACATCTGCTCACGGATGACCTCTGCCCTCACACGAGGGGAGCCGTCGGCGATTTGCCAAGCCAAATCCTTCGTCGTGATTAGCAAGTGTGCCATCGGGGCCGTGCTTCGTTGTTTTCCCGCCTGTTCGAGCAATCGGTTGAGCAGGTTCAGTGCTTCCTTTGGTGTAATGTCTTCGTTTTTTACCTCCTCCTTGGGAACAGATGCAACAGAAGACTTCACCAGAGGGGCAGCAATATCAACTTTTTTTAAGATAAATCCTTCTACCTCTACACAAATCTCACCGGAAGCGTCAAGCACTGTCACATCAAATGAAATAGTATCAGCCCCTAGTGTATAGGGACTAGTCAGCCGTATCTGGCTCCACACCACTGGGGGAATCGGCCGCCAAAGCTTCATCTGTTTGTAGCAGTAGGGCAAATATAAACCTTTCATTTCTCCAGAAAACCCCATTCTGAAGCCTCCACAAGCCAGCGCCACATCCATCAGGGCTGGATGATACGAGAAAGCCGCAAAATCCACCGCATATTGCGGGTCAAGCTGAAGTTTAGCCAGCCAGTGGCCATCGACTTCAGCCAGTTCCGAGAGAGTGCGCCAACGCTCGCTATAAGTTAAAAGTGGAGTGCCGTCTTCGGCTGTGCAATCAAGAGAATTATAAGGATTTGTTTCTCTCGGAGGGAATTTGGCCAGCAGCATTGCCAGATTTTGCTGATGGGGTTCTCTGCCAGTGATCACCAGATCCCCCATAAAATGGTCTTGCCAAACAGTAGGTGAATCAGCAGGACGACTCCTGAAGCTGAATTTGTAGCGTCCCTCTTGTCCCTTAACAAACAGCATTAACCGACGTTGCTCTCCTTTGGTGAACATCATCGGTGCAATAAAATAAGCGTTTTTAATTTGCACTGGTTCACCTGAATGCCGATAAGCGGCAAAGCGCCAGAGAAATTCAGGAAATGATGCCCCAACAAGCGTTGGCGTATCAGACACCAAATGTTCGGTGATGATCCAGTCTGCCTCTGGATCAATCAGTACCTCATAGATCTCGTCGTGGCCCTCAGATGAGAGCAGTCGCAGCCATTCACCAGCTTCAACTCGCTGAACTCGCTTGCCAGATTGGCGTTTCGCCTTCGCATCTTCCCAGCGAGAAGCCATGCCAATTTCTGCCCAAGCCGCCCAGCCGAGGGAGCGGAACAGTCCAGGGCGCTTTTGGTTCCATGACTGAGCCACTGCATCGATATAGGAATTAGCGGCGCAGTAATCGACCCGTCCTGCTTCTCCCAGTACCGCCGTTACCGAAGAAAAAAGCCAGATGAAGTCGAGATCCCGATCGCCAAAAAGCCGCTCAATCACGCGAGTCCCCTGAACTTTAGGTTCAAGAACTTCCCTCGCCATCTCTGGGGTCTTAAGGGCGATAATTCCCCCGCCAGCATTACCAGCAGAATGGATCACCCCGTCGATTTTGCCAAACCTTTCACACACCTGGTTGACAACCTCCTTCATCCTGTGGAGATCAGTCACATCAGCTTGGGCAATCACTACCTCGGCTCCTGCTGCTTCGATCGCCAGAAGTTGTTCAATGCGATCGCTCAACTGAGGATTGCCATCACCACTCTCGAGCAATCTTTCCCAATTTTCCCGTGGGGGGACTGTGCTTCGGCTGACTAACACCAGATTTACTGGCACTGTCTCGGCGAAAATTCTCGAGAAGAAAAGGCCTAAAGCCCCCAATCCCCCAGTAATCAGGTAAGTTCCACCAGCTTTGAGCGTCTTCGCCAATCCCTCACCTGGCGGTAATCGCAGGGGATGCCAGCTTTCAATAAATCGTCGTCCTCCTCGATAAACCACGACTGTATCGTCAACATCGAGTTCTGCCTCATTAACCAATTGAAAAGCCAGATCGGGATGAGAACTTACATCAAGCATCCGTCCTTGAATTGTCGGAAACTCCTTGGCAATAACTCTACAAGGTCCTGTCGCCAGCGCCCGCAAAGGCGCCCAGATCGGCTCTCCGGCGACGCTATGAACCCCACGGGTAACAACCAGTAAACGCACCATTCCGGGCAGTCCCTGAGCGATCAGCGCCTGTTCCAGATACATCGGGCTATCAAAAGCAAGTATTCGAGCCGCTTCTGGGTCATCGACCCAGCTATGATCATCGGCCCCACAACTATTCCAGAGATGTAAGATGCGGGTTGGTCGTTGATTATTCTCTTTCAGCGCCGTCAGCAATTGATCATAATCTTCCCGCACCGCTGGGCGGATCACGAATCCACCCTTGCTCGCAGCAAAAGCTGAACCTTGCTCCACGCGAACTATCTCCTCACCACGCGCCTCTAGTACAGTCACAATCTCCTGACTTAGAGCATTGTTGTCATCAAACAAAAGCCAGCATCCCGTCTGCAGTACAGCTTCAGTAGCCGGAGGATTAAGAAAACCCGGTGAGGCGGTACGAGTCCAGCCCAACTCATAAAACCAGTCCCCCAGATCCGACTTGCGCTCACTAGGATCAGTCCCTAAGTCCCCATCCTTTTCTTTTTCTGTCGTGAAATCGAGGGCAAAACTCTGGCGCTCGAAAGGATAACCGGGTAAAGACACTCGCCCTGGAAACCCCTCGGCGTAAAAAGCCTTCCAGTCGATTGGCCGTCCAGTCGCCCAAAGAGAGCCAACTGCTCGCGTCACAGCAGCTAAATCATCCTCTACATCCTGCATTCCCTGCTGGGAACAGATCACCCGGTCATGCTGTTGGCGATCAAGTAAAGACTTCACTGAAGAAGCTAGGGAGTAGCCAGGGCCACACTCAAGGAAAATGTGAGACTCCTCAGTTGCCAACAAAGTGTCGAGCGCATCGACAAAGCGAACTGGCTGCCGCATATGTCGCACCCAGTAGAGAGGATCACAAGCCTCCTCATCAGTGAGCCAATCCCCAGTAAGGGTCGAAACAATCGGAATCGTCGGTGCTGAGAGACTGATCCCGACAAATCGCCTGGCTAAAGCTCCCATCGCCGGTTCCGTCATCGCCGAATGAAAAGCGTGGGAAGTATTGAGATGGCGAGAAAATACCTTCTCTTCTGTCAATTGCATTTCAAAAAATTTGATCGCTTCATTCGGACCGGAGACCACAGTCATCTTGCGACTATTGACAGCAGCCACTTCCACATCTGGCGGCAGTCGCCCTGATAGTTCCGCTTCCGGTAGCAAAACCGCCAGCATCGACCCACCGGGCAAATCCTGGATCAGTCGAGCGCGGGTCGATACCAGTGTCAGAGCATCCTCAAAACCGAAAACACCAGCAAGGCAAGCCGCCACATACTCACCAACACTGTGTCCAATCATCACATCAGCCTCAATGCCCCAGGAGCGCCATAGCATCGCCTGGGCATAGTTCACGAGAAAAAGAGCGGGCTGGGTGATGTAGGTTTGATCGAGCAAGACCTTCGCTTTTTCCTTCTCATCAGCAGGCGGAAACAGTAAATCTCTGAGGTCAACTCCGAGCATTGGTTTGAGGAACTCGCTTCCGCAGTCAATCACCTCTCGAAAAGCCGAAAACAGTCGGTACTGATTCGCACCCATCCCGACGAATTGATTGCCCTGTCCCGGAAACAGAAAAGTGATCGGATCACCTTCCCGCTGGCAGACAGAGCGGATTACAGCCCCATCTGGAGAATTGAGACGCTCAATCAACTCCTGTCGGTTAGCAAAGGGAATCGCGCAGCGATGTTTAAACCGTCGTCGTCCCATCTGAAGGGTGCAGGCCATCGCCGCTGAATCGAGATCGGGGTGCTTGCTAAGGTGATGGGAGAGGTGCGCTATCTGAGTTCTCAGTCCCTCTTCGGTCCGGGCTGAGAGGACGGCGATATTCTGTTCTGGCACTTGCTTGGGAATCTCAGGGGTAGGAGGTTCCTGAATCACGACACAAGCATTCGTGCCGCCAACTCCAAAAGAACTGACCAGACCTCGCACTGGTGTTCCTTCCCCTACCAGCTTGCGGAGTTTGGTATTGACGAACAAGGGACTGGAAGAGAAGTCAATATTTGGATTTGGCTTGGCAAACCCCAATGATGGGGGAAGTAGGCGCTCTTCAACAGTTTTTGCCGCCTTGATCAGAGCGGCCACTCCCGAAGCCACGTCGGTGTGGCCGATATTACCCTTAACAGAACCGAGGGCGCAGAACTGAGTGCGATCGCTGTAATGGCGGAATGCCTGGGTAAGGGACTCAACCTCAATCGGGTCTCCCAGCGGAGTTGCCGTCCCGTGTGCCTCCACGAAACTGAGTTGTTCAGCCGAGAGCCCTGCCCGACTAAGAGCATCCAGGGTCAGCGCCACCTGTCCAGAAATGCTTGGTGCGGTAAAGCCAATTTTGTCAGCACCATCGTTGTTTACCGCACCATCCACTAGCACAGCATAGATGTGATCACGATCGCGCACAGCATCAGCCAGCCGCTTGAGTATCACCACCCCGGCACCGCGGCTGAACACCGTCCCATTAGCGGCAGCATCAAACGGCCGGCAATGGCCATCAGGCGACTCCATTCCGCCTTCCAGATGCAGATAGCCTTTCCTTTCAGGAAGTTCAATCGTTGCACCGCCAGCAAGGGCTAGATCACATTGCTTTGAACGCAGGCTGGTCATCCCTAAAATAGTTGCCACTAAGGAGGTGGAACAGGCCGACTGCACATTAACGCTAGGCCCAACTAGCCCAAGCTTGTAGGAAACCCGTGATGTTACATAGTCTTTGTCGTTGCTGATCACGACTGAAGCACCGCTGGCATATTTCTTGGCCACGCTAGATTGAGCGACTTGGCTCAGGTGCCAGTTAGTGCCAACACCCCCGAACACCCCAATCCGGGCATCGGCTTCCTGGGGGACGTAACCAGCATCTTCCAGGGCGTGCCAAGCGCATTCCAGAAACACCCGGTGCTGTGGGTCGAGCAGTTCTGCATCTCGGGGGGTAAAGCCGAAAAAGGCCGCATCAAATTGATCTGCGCCGTCGATGATGCCGCGTCTACGCACATAGTGTGGTGACTTGATCAGTTCGGTCGGGATGCCAGAAGCTCTCAGTTCCTCTTCCGTAAAGGTTGTGATCGATTGCACGCCATTACATAAGTTCTGCCAAAAGTCGGATACGTCTCGTGCGCCTGGCATCCGACAAGCCATGCCAATAATGGCGATCGCCTCTTCTGAGTAGTGTTCTTGATACATCTTGGGATTCTTCATTGGTGGTGTCGGGAGTTTCAATGCTTCTGGGTTTGTACACGGGAGAGGTGTTGAGCCATTGCGGCAATTGTCGGGTAGCGGAAGAGATCGACAATGGTCACTGATGCCCCCATTTGCTCTTTGATCTCACGGCTAAGCCTTGCCAGTAAAAGTGAGTGGCCGCCCAGATCGAAGAAATTGTCTTCAGGTCCAATCGGCGTAGTTTGCAGCAGTTTCTCCCAGATCGAAGTGAGTGCTGCTTCCTTATGGGTTTTTGTCTTAAGACTGGCTACGCGCCTCTTAGTCGGCTGGGGCTGTGGTAAGGCGGCAAGGTTGATCTTGTTGTTTGGCAGCAGGGGCAACTCCGCCAGAATCATGAATCGTTGAGGAATCATAAACTCAGGTAGTCTGGCTCGCAAATAGGTTCTCAATTCCTCTTCGTTGAGATGGGAGCCCGGTGCGCTGGTTAAATAAGCGACGGTACGAATATCATCAGAATTCTCTTCGCGCAGGATGACATGGACATGGCCTACGTCTGGATGGGTGGCCAGATTTTGTTCGATGTCTCCGAGTTCAATGCGATGACCTCGCACCTTCACTTGCTTGTCACTTCTGCCCAAATACTCGATTCTTCCTGCTTCCCAGCGGCGGGCTTGATCGCCTGTCTTGAAGAGAAGACGGCCGGTTTCAGGGGCGAAAGTGTCTGGGACAAAGGCTCGCGATGTCAGGTCTGGTTGGTTGTGATACCCCTGGGCAACGCCGAAGCCTCCGATATATATTTCCCCCGCAACCCCCGGTGGCACCGGACGCATCTCGGCATCGAGAATGTGAATCTGAGTGTTGCTAATTGGTCCGCCGATTGGTACTGTTCTTAGTGGTTCCTCACGCCGACATATCCAGTGACATGAATAGATTGAGGCCTCGGTGGGCCCGTAAAGATTGTGCAATTCCCCAGTGAAAGTGGCGAAGACATCCTGCTGTAGTCGTAGAGGCAAAGCTTCCCCGCCAGCGAAGATTCGTCGCAGGGTTGGGCATTTGCCTAGCACCCCAGCATCGACAAATGCTCGCAAAGCCGAAGGGACAAATTGGATCTGGGTCACTTCTTGATTGCGGATAAGGGATGCCAGAGATTCAGGGTCTTTAATGTCGCAACGGCTCGCCACTACTAACTGGGACCCAACCACCAGAGGTAGTAACATTTCCCAGACTGAGATATCGAAATTGATTGAGGTTTTGTTCAATACTCTGTCTTCGGTACCGAGAGGAAAGGTGCGGGCCATCCACAGTAAATAATTCCCTACCCCACGGTGAGTAACGCAAACGCCCTTGGGCTTACCTGTTGAACCTGATGTGTAAATAATGTACGCCAGCGTCTCAGGCGCAACGGCTACGCTGATGCTGCTATCCCCCGGCATGGACTCGATTAGCTCCTGTTCATCCCTAAGTAATACCTGCCTAGTACGGGATTGGTGCTTCAGGCGCAAAGGTCCGTCACTGAGAAGAATCTCAATATCTGAGTCTTCTATCATGTAGTTCACCCGCTCGGGGGGATAGGCAGCATCGAGTGGCACATAAGCTGCTCCTAATTTCCATACGGCCAGAATCGCGATAATCATCTCTGCCGAAGGCTCCAACTGGATGCCGATTTTGCTACCCATGTCTGCTCCCAGGAGCTTCAGGTAGTGTGCCAACTGATTGGCGCGATGTTCCAGATTTTCATAGCTGAGGGTTTGGCTTGTGTCCCGCACGGCCACTGCTGCTGGTCTGAGTTGGCAACTGAGTTCCACCAGTCGGTGTATGCCAATGTCTTCAGGTATTGAGACTTCAGTGGCATTCCAATCCTCGGTAATTTCTTGAGCCGTTTCAGGAGATAAGGGCAGATATTGGTCGAGTTTATGTTTCCGATCAGCGGCGATTAGTACCAGCAGTTCAATATAGGATTGTTGCAATCTGGCCATCGTGCCTTCTGCGAAAAGTGCTTTGTTATAGGTCAAGCGCTGTTCGATGCTGTTTTCGCTGATAAAGTTTTCTAGGGAAAAGTCATATTTGCTGCCTGCGGCTGGTTCTTCTTGCACTTTGGCCAGTAGATTTGCATCTATGAGCCGCGGCACGGCCACTTCGTGCAGTGCAAAACTCACACTAACCCAGGGATTGCTGCCAATTCGGCGCTCGTTGGGCAGGGAACGAACCAGGGTGTCGAAAGGTAGCCATTGATGGTTGAGGGCGGCAAGTGTGATGTCACGAACTTCATGTAGAAATTCACGAAAAGTGAGATTTGGTTCGACTTGGCAACGCAAAACCATCAGGTTGGCCAGATAGCCAATTGTTTTCTGGGTGTCGGCTTGACCTCGATTAGCCACTGGTACACCAACCAATACATCCTGCTGATTGGTGTACTGCGCCAGCACCATGGCAAAGCCAGCGAACATTACCATAAATAGGGTTGAACGCTCTTCTTTGGCAATTTCTTTGAGCCTTGCCACCAGAGGGCCAGCAAGGGTCTGATGAAGAACAGATGCACTAAAATTCGGCTGAGGGGAGCGCGGATAATCGCTGGGGACTCCTCGCAGATGTGGGGTTCCTTGCAGACGTTCCCGCCAAAAGTCAAGGGCAATTTCCCGTTGAGCCGACATCATTCTCCCATGATGGCGGTTGAGCCAGTCGCTGAAATGATTTGCCCCAGGAGGCTCGGTCTTAGGGTCGCCGCTGCTACTGGTATAATTGTCTATTAGTTCTTCAAAGAACAGCAATACCGACTCCCCATCAAAGATGATGTGGTGAACTGTCACTAACAGTTTGTGTAACAATTCATTGAGCCGACAAAGCTTGAAGCGCACAGGTGGCCTTGCTTCTAGAGCCAAACGCTGTTTTCGCTCTAGTTGTTGAAGGGCGATGAAGGATTGCTCGTCTTGGAGATCAAGGATTGGCAGGGGTATCCACTGTGGCGATTCAATGACTAACTCTGGTTCCTTGACCCCGACAAATACACACCGCAGGGAATCATGTCTAGTCACGGTAAGATTTATCGCTTTTTCCAGGGCATCTACGTTAAGCGGCCCCTCAAAGCTAATTGTGAATTGCAGATTGTAAGCGCGTGAACTGGGAAAGGCATTATGGAGTAACCATAATGCTTCTTGGTTTTCGTGACAACGCACTTCATTTGTCGGCCTCGGAGCCGTTAATTGAACAGGATTACGGGTAACTTTTGCGAGTTTTTTGGGAGTAGAGTAACTGAAGAATTCAGTCGGCGAGATGTCATACTTAAGTTCATCCCGAATCAGGGCGATCGCCGCAATCGCTCGGAGAGAGTTTCCTCCCAGATCGAAAAAGTCATCGTTAGCCCCCACACCTTGTATCCTAAGCACCCGTTCCCATATCCTGATGATGTGGGCTTCCAGAGGGTCTTCAGGTGGAACATATTTATAACTAAGCTCACCCCTTTCGCTACTTGGACGCGGGAGGAAGTTTCGATCAATTTTTCCGTTTGCTAGTTGAGGAAGCCGATCCATTAGAGTAATACTACCAGGCATCATATAATCAGGTAGCCTAGCCTGAATATAAGTCTTAAGCTCACTTGGCTCCAAGGTTACTTTAGGCTTGATTGCTATGTAAGCAGCGATCGCTGCTGCTGGCTCGAATTGTCTCACTGCGGCCTGCTGCACAAGGGGATGGGCTGAGATCACTGCCTCAATCTCTTCTAACTGGACTCGATGACCCCGCACTTTGATCTGAGAATCCTGTCGTCCCAAGAAGTGGACAAAACCGTCATCACCGAGAATTCCATAGTCGCCGGTACGGAAAATCCGTTGTCCGCGCCGCCATGGGTTTTCCACAAATCGCTCGGCAGTTTGATCGGGATCGTTTAGATAGCCGTTGGCTAATCCAGGTCCGCTGAGCCAAATCTCACCACTTTCGCCCGGATTGACTAATTGCTGGCGCTCGTTGAGTAGCAATAACTCGGTCTCATCAATCGGATGTCCGAGGCTCACAGTTTGTCCAGAAATTAATTCGCCAGCACTGGCGTTAGCAACATACTCCGTTGGCCCATAAAGATTCCAGAGGCGGAGCCAAGGCCAGAGATTGAGCGCTCTCGATAAGTCTTCCACGCTGGCCGCCTCACCGGAGAGAAACACCCCTCGCGGCGGAGTTAAATTGTAACCTAACTCATGCTGTCGTTCGGCGAAGTTCAGGAATTCTCGCCATAAGGTGGGGACGCAATATAGTCCGAAACTAGGATTCAAACGATACCATTCAAAGAGCTTTGGTGGGTCTTTAACGATTTCATCTTGAAGAATGTGAAGTGTTCGGCCTAGCACTAGGGGGGCGAAAAGCTGGGAGATTCCTGCGGCAAAACAAGGAGAAGATGAAAGGGGCAAATCAATCAGATCGGCTTCTTGCCGAAGTCGGTGGGCAAACCATTTTATATAGTGGGTCAGAGCCGAGTCGCTAATAACTACAGGTTTGGGTTTGCCAGTTGATCCTGATGTAAAAATAATGTAGGCAATATCGTCATCTTTTCTGTCTAGAAACAATGTCTGTGATGTTTCTGGCTCGTTATCGACGGACAAAAGCTGATCAATTACAAAAGCTTTTGTTTGAATTATGGGAAGTTGGTTAATATTATTTTGTGTACAGAGAACAAATTTGCAATCCGCCTGCTTGAGCATAAGCATAACACGCTCAACTGGCTCTCGCTCCGATATGATTATAAAAGTGCAGCCCGCTCTGAGAATTCCCAGCACACCGATGGGAAGATTTATGCCTTTATTCATCCAGAGAGCAACCCGATCACCCTTTCTCGCTCCAAGTTTGAGAAGAGACGCTGATAATATGGATGATAATCGGTTGATATCCGAATATCGTAGGATCGTCGATCCGCAAACGACTGCTATCTTTTCTCTGTGCATAAATGAAGCACGATCACAGAGATCTAGTATGTTTGTCTTGGATACCATTTTAATCAAGAACTTTGACAGAAATTCCCCCAAGATGGGGACTCACGGTCACCTTTGAGTTAGAGCGCGAGAGTTAAAATTAACGGAACTTGGCAAAAGCTGAGATCTTCCCACACTGTATGCTGACGCATACGGTGTAGGAAGATCTCAGCAATTAATTTTCATCCATAACTTTCTGGATTTGAGCCTTGAGTTCGGGGCTTTGGTTATACTTAGTGGCGAACATTTCAAAGACTTCTGCCTGGGTTTGCCCGTCGGCTTTAGCCCGGATAAATGCGTCATAAATTTCCTCGCGAATTTTAGGATCTAAATCAGGAAAATGGTCGAGGATGATCTTGCAACGAGAAAGGGTCTTTCCAGTGGTCGGATTGGTTGCAGTAGTCATTGTTTTTTGGGGTTGAACGGCTCCCCTAGTGTAGCACCTGTTGGTGGTGTCAAATGTGTGCTGTAACCAATTGTAACAATTTGCAACAAAAGGAACGGCTCTCCCGACTCCCGACCTCAAGAATACAACTCACATTTTTTAAAAACTATGCCATACTCAGGGAAAAGATGATTAAGTAGATAAATTAGCGATGTCGGCTCTTTGTTACTCTTTATGCTAAATCAACATGCAAGCAGTTTTGGCGCATCTATCTTTTCCCTCTTGATTAAAAAATAGCGGTCTGTTGTATCTTCAATTACCATAACCGATGAAGATTCCGAAGGAGAGTCAGGAATTTTTAACCTAGATTTTCAAACAGTTCCCGAAGCATCAACTCTGATCAGCTTAATACTGTTCGGGTCAATTTTATCAACTCGATCGAGGGGTAAAAACTAAAACCAATCGGTTTTGGAGAGAGCAAACTTATCCCCAAAACCGATCTAGATCGAGATCGGCTTTATGGAAATGGAAAACAGGGATTATTCCCTAAAAAACCAGCAACTTTTTTGACTATAATAACGACAAGATTATCGGTATAGTTTTAAACTATCCTAGGATAAGCCCTATCTTGATCGCAATATATATCTATGAAATTTAGTGAAATTGCCCAAAAATTAAGCCATTTAGTCTCTGCTCACAGTTTAACTGCCTATCCCGACAGAAATCCCCAAATTAAAGCCATAACTCCCATCGAAACCGCCCTAGTTGATACCATCAGCTATATCGAAGGGGGAAAATTTGCTGCCTTTGTGGTCAAAACTGAGGCTACTGCCCTAATTCTGCCCCTAGATGCCAATTTACAACAACAGGCCGACGAACGGGGCATCGCTTGGTTAGCTAGTGCCAATCCCCGACTTTTATTCGCCCACGCCATCAAATTATTCTATCAACCCTTTCAGCCCCAACCCTACATTCACGCCACCGCCGTGGTGCATCCATCGGTTAAAATCGGTCATAAAGTGGCCATCGGGGCCCATGCTGTGGTGGAAGCGAATGTCATCCTCGGTGATGGGGTGTGCATTCATCCTAACGCCGTTATTTACCCTGGGGTGCATATTGGTGATCGCACAATTCTCCACGCTAACTGTACTATCCATGAACGGGTAGAAATCGGCAATGATTGCGTTATCCACAGTGGTGCTGTTATTGGTGCGGAGGGCTTCGGTTTTGTGCCAGTTCCCGAAGGCTGGTTTAAGATGGAACAATCGGGTATCGTAGTCCTAGAAGATGGGGTAGAAATTGGCTGTAATAGTGCCGTGGATCGTCCGGCAGTGGGAGAAACCCGCATCGGTAGCCAGACTAAGATCGATAATCTCGTCCATATTGCCCATAATTGCCAAATTGGCCAAGCTTGCGCCCTAGCAGGACAGGTAGGCATGGCAGGGGGCGTAAAAGTGGGTAATCGGGTTATTTTAGCAGGACAGGTGGGCATTGCCAATCAAGCAGCGATCGGAGATGGTGCGATCGCAACCGCTCAGGCTGGCATTCACAACGATATTGGTGCAGGAGAAATGGTTTCCGGCTCTCCTGCTATCCCCCATAAACTATTCCTCAAGGTAGCAGCCGCTTACAAGCGTTTACCCGAAATCTATCAAGCGGTTAAGCAGTTGAAAAAATAGCTGTATTCAGGAGTCAGAATTCAGGAGATTATTTTTATTTAGGGCTGGCTGAATAATGATAAAAACCTTGTTGGGTAAGACTCTTAGACTTTTTGTTAATCAAAAAGTACCAGGCATGGGAGTGATCAGGGGGAAAATTGAGGGACTTTTTTCCTGAAAATTAGGTAATTGGCCACCTCAAAACCGGTAAAACCCCACACCCTCTTTCAAGTCAGGGGTCAGGTTCTTGACTCCTGACTAACTGCGAAAATTTTTGATTTTGACCAGAGGTCTCTTATCGGCCCAAAAGATTGGCAATATCACCACATCCTCCCGGAATAGTTGCGCGGGACTTTTCCCCGCACCAACGACAACAATAGTGGCGTTGTTCCTCGCTCATGTTTTTCACCCCGGTGAAATTGACATTTTCTACCACTGCTCCCGTGTGTTCTCCGCTGTCATAATTGGGGGGAACAGTACGACTGCGGGGGGTAGCATTTTCTAGGGAACCATAAAATAAACGCATCCCTTTGATATCTGCCCCTCTTAAATTAGCTTCGTAGAGAATTGTCCGCGATACATTTGCTTTCACCAAATCGCCATAACTTAAATTGGCCCGCACCATATTCGCTTCACTTAAATCGGTCCAGCGCAGATCCTGTCCAGAAATGTCGGATCCCGCTAACATTACCCCCAACTGTACTACTCTTGTACCGAACTCTCTGTCCTCTGCATAACCCCCTTCCCCGTCTAGAATCGGTCTTCCCAGATAACGATCGCGTTTAATCGGTGATAATAGTCGCGATTGACTCAAAAAACGCAGTATTTTCGCTTTTCCAGAGGCATCGACACTGCTGAGAATGGAAGCGGTGCGACCTTCTGCGATCGCTCTTTCCTGGGGCCAATCTTCTAAAAATCCCTCCTCATCTAAGGCTAAATCGGAAATCCCTTGAAAATAGGAATCGATCGTCTGTTGTTGGGTAATGCGATTTTGCTGTATGGTTAAATCCTTAGAGATAACGTACTGTTCCCAGGCCACATAGACGGCTAACACGGCGATCATAATCTGTCCCAAGGCCCCCACCCACTCGGCCCAAGAACCGAACTCATCGTATTTAAAACTCTCTAACCATCGCAATATGCGATTGTAAACTCCTAAGTATTTCCCTAATCCGGCCAGAGCAGCTATAAAAACGATAAAAGCGAAAACGGTCTGACGTTCAGAGGGGGTGAGATAATGGGCGATCCACTGGCGAATAGAGGGTAAAATCACCTGTAAAGATATTAATATCGCTACTATCGCCCCAGAAAAGCCTAACCAGTCCCAGCTAAAGACCAAGCCGATGGTCATCACCATCAGGGGGGCCAGTAGTAACCCTGCGTTACCCGGTCGAAGGTCTTTTAAGAGTAGGATGCGCTGACGCACAGGATTACGGGAAGATAAGGAGGAGACGTATTCGGAAGCATCGGGGGCCGATAAACCAGCTTTACTGTTGTTATTTTCGGGGTTATCAGTCCTATTTTCTGGGGCGAGTTTTTCTGGGTCTTTGCGATCGCTCATATTAATCCTTGTCAAGAGAAAATAATTCCACACCGAAAACTGAGGCGAAAACTCTCGATAAATCTTGCTGTACTTGCATAAGACTAATATTAGGCAGAAACTGCTGTAAACTGCCTACGGGTTTATTAGCAATCCCACAGGGAATAATCTCGGCAAACCCGCTTAAATCTGGACAAACATTGAGGGCAAAACCATGATAGGTAATCCAACGACTAACTTTAATACCGATCGCCGCTATTTTATACCCTTCTACCCATACCCCCGTCAAGCCCCCGATTCTTTGCCCCGACAATCCATAAATAGCGATAGTTTGCAGGATGACTTCTTCCAATTGTCGCAAATACCAGTGTAAATCCTGCTGATAATAGCGCAAATTGAGGATCGGATAGCCCACTAACTGCCCCGGACAGTGATAGGTGACTTCGCCCCCTCGCTCGATTCGGTACACTTCTTTGTCGGTTTTGTCAAGATTAAATTTAATAAACTTAATATCTGAACCTGTACCGAGGGTGTAAACGGGGGGATGTTCCAGTAGCAGCAGCACATCAGGTAAGTCGGGATCGGCAATTCTTGCCTCTACCAGCGATCGCTGGTACAACCAAGCGCAAGAATAGGGAGTAATTGCCTGAATTTTTAGCCCACAGAGACGAGGTATTTTTTGAGCATTCATCGAGAGATATGATTGGTCAAATTATTTAGGAAAGGTGAAAGATCACCCAAGAAAATTAAAAGGGCTCTTCGGGACTTGATATGGTTCTATAGGGTGGCATAAATCGACTAAATCCTTATCTGGCAAGAGACTTAATTGATTAGTTGGCTTTAGATCGAAGACAGTTGACAAAAATCGCCAAATGCCCTTCTATATGGGGTTTGCGGCAAAAAGTACGGGCGAAGCATTCGGATAGAAAATCTCCGGTTTCAGCGATAGGTTATTGCCCGAATACTTCGCCCCTACAGGACGCGGGCCGATGAAGACGCAAGGTTTTGAACGACGATTCTCTCAAAATCTTGCATCTGTGGGAGCGAAACAGAAACCTAAAACCCTTACCTCGTCTATATTTCACATTTATTCAGCCAACCCTATATAAGGGTTCCATCCCTTATAACCCCCGTCCATTGCATAAGACAAACCGAAGAACCATAGGGATTGAAACTCGTAGAGCTAATTCATGAATCAGCCCTACCCCACCCGTTGCAATTAATCTTAAACCCTAATAGGGATTGAAACTAAATCCAGTTATTAATAACTGGATTTAGTATTGTAAAGTTTTGTAAAAAATATATGCAAATGACTGCAAACAACTGCTAATATGGTTAGTACAAGTTTACGTTGCAGTTCACATGAAACTATCAGATTATGCTAAGAAAAAAGGGATCAGTTATGACACTGCTTGGAGAATGTGGAATCGAGGGCAGTTACAAGGAGAACGTCTTCCTACAGGAA
>VYKP01000068.1_pt1 | contig 23261 bp, 26 predicted proteins | sample 5114551 | NCBI WGS metagenome assembly VYKP01 (sample SAMN12291777, study PRJNA351875) | freshwater metagenome | isolation source: freshwater lake | place: USA: Michigan, Baseline Lake | collected 2013-08-09
GTGTTAAGGGGGAGGGCGCATCACGACGTGCTGCAGAACAGGGCGCAGCAAAAATTGCTCTGGTCGCTGTGCAAAAAGCGTTGCCTCAAGAGTCGCGTAAACCCAAGAAGACCCGCGCTGCGAAAAAGAAAGCTGCCAAAGCCGATCCGGTTAAAGGCCAACTTCCTCTTAAATTAAAGGATTGATGTGTTCAAGTGCGGCACGATCGCATTAGTGGGCAGGCCCAATATGGGTAAATCGACCTTACTAAATGCACTCGTAGGGCAAAAAATTAGTATTACCTCGCGCAAAGCGCAAACAACCCGCTACCGAATTGCTGGGGTACAAACGCGCGAGCACGCGCAATTTATCTTTATGGACACCCCGGGGTTTCAGACGCGGGTCATGAATACACTCAACCAAACCCTTAATCGAACGGTGACCAGTACTTTGCACGACGTCGATGTGATCTGTCTCATTGTAGAGGCGGGTTACTGGAGTGCCGATGATGTCAAGGTTTTACGATTATTGCCAAATGACAAGCCAGTACTATTAATTGCAAATAAGTTGGATTTATTTGCGTCGCGTTTTGATGATTCACAGGATCGTGATTTAGCACTTTTTGAGTTCATGAAAAAAATGGCACAGCCATGGGGAACGATCGCTCAGCAAACGAAGGGGTGTGAGGTAGAAAACCTAGAGAGCCCCGAACAAACTTTTGCCGAAGTTGTTCCAATGAGTGGCAAGAATAAAGATGATATTGAACGCCTACTCGATGTGATTACGGAATACCTGCCTGAGGGGGAAGCGCAATACGAGCCCGATACACTGACCGATCGAAGTGAGCGCTTCATGGCTGCTGAGATTTTACGAGAGAAGGTATTTCGCTATACCGGTGATGAGTTACCTTACTCAAGCTCTGTGGTGATTGATCAATTTAAGCTTGATGGCACCATGCGACGCATTGCTGCAACCATTTTGGTGGATCGCGACAGTCACAAAGCGATGATTATTGGTCAGAAAGGTGAGCGGTTGAAGAAGATTTCAACCGAAGCCCGTTTGGATATGGAATCATTATTTGGCAGTAAGGTTTTCTTAGAAACCTGGGTTAAGGTTAAACGGGGATGGGCCGATGATCTTGCTGAACTGCGTGCACAGGGTTTGGAATAAATGGCAGGGACTCGCGTTCTGGATGAGCCGGGATTTGTTCTGCATAGCATCCCTTATAAAGAAACAAGCCTTATTTTGGATGTATTTACTCGCACATACGGACGGCTCGCATTAATTGCCAAAGGCGCGAAGCGGCCTCATTCGAGTTTGCGACCAGTTCTACAGCGCTTTCAGCCACTACTCATCTCTTGGAGTGGCAAATCCGAACTTCGAACCCTCACCAAATCAGAATGGGTCGGAGGTTCTCCTGCCTTAGTTGGGGATGCGCTTTTGTGTGGTTTTTATCTTAATGAGCTATTGGTCAAGTTTTTAGCTAGAGAGGATGCGTACGAGTCGCTCTACGATCATTATGCAAATACAGTTTATGCACTTTCTCAAATCGAATCTTCTGGAACAACTATCGAGCAAACCTTAAGACCCTTTGAGCTGACTCTTTTGCGTGAGACTGGGTATGCGGCAGCCCTTGATCATTGTGTGGAGACCCACTCCCAACCAGTCAATGGCGAGCGATATGTGTATCAGCCTGAGAAAGGAATTCGTCCATGGCAACCCGATGATCCCTCTCATTGGCCAGTACTTGAGGGGTCGGTATTGCGAGCCATGGCGCAAGGTGACTTTTCTGGGCCTGAGACCCTTAGCCAGAGTAAGCAATTAATGCGTTTCCTACTGAGTATTCATCTGCAAGATCAAACGCTAACCACCCGTCAGATCTTGATCGACCTAAAAAAGATCTAATTAGGAGTAAGGCTTTAATATTAGCTATGGCCCCACTTGAGCTCGGAATTAATATCGATCATGTAGCAACCGTGCGTAATGCTCGAGGCACGTACTACCCTGATCCAATAGTCGCGGCACGAATTGCGGAAGAGGCAGGCGCGGATTTAATTACCTTGCATTTGCGTGAGGATCGCCGTCATATCAAAGATGCTGATTTGTTTGCACTCAGACCACTGATTCGTACCCGTATGAACTTGGAATGTGCCATTACACCGGAGATGCTGGGCATTGCGATTCAGGTTAAGCCGCAGGATGTGTGCTTGGTCCCCGAGAAGCGGACCGAGGTCACTACCGAAGGAGGTCTCGATGTTTTAACCCATCGCGATCAAGTACGCTCTGCCATCGAACAACTTCACTTTGCTGGTATTCGGGTATCGCTTTTTATTGACCCGGATACCCGCCAAATTGATGCCGCTTGGGAAATCGGAGCCTCCGTGATCGAATTGCATACTGGCGCGTACGCCGATGCCAAAGAAGATCGCCAATCGTTTGAGCTGGAGCGAATTGTAGAAGCTGCACGCCATGCAAAGAATTTGGGTTTTCGGGTCAATGCAGGGCATGGTTTAAATGAGCAAAACGTTCAGCCCATTGCCAAAATCCCTGAAATCAGTGAACTCAATATTGGGCATGCCATCATTGCTGAGGCTATTTTTAAAGGCCTTCCAAATACAATTCGCGATATGCGCAGACTCATGAATGAGGCGCGTGAATGATGATTATCGGAGTTGGTACCGATCTCTTGCAGATGGGTCGTTTGCGGGCGGCGTATGAACGTACTCAAGGGCGCTTGGCCAAGCGGATTTTGGGAGACGAGGAGTATCTGGTATTTCAGCAGCGACTTGGCCGTAATTACAAACGGGGTATGGCATATTTGGCCACCCGTTTTGCTGCCAAGGAGGCTTTTTCAAAAGCAATTGGCTTAGGTATGCATATGCCAATGAGTTGGCGGTCTTTGCAAACTCTTAATGAGCCAAGTGGTAAGCCGTATACAAAATATTCAGGTGCACTATTACAGTTTATGGAAGATAAACAATGGCACGCGCATGTGACAGTAACTGACGAGCAAGAAATGGTGATGGCTTTTGTGGTCGTGAGTTATGGTACACCCATTGTCACCACCTTTGATCCACAAAATTATCTAGGCTGAGACCGTGGCAACCCAAAAAAAATCGACTCATAACCCAGGCCCCATTATTTTGGATGTTGAGGGGCTTACCTTAAATCAACACGATATCCGAAGAATTCAGCACCCTCTGACGGGAGGTGTGATCTTATTTGGACGGAACTTCCAATCTCGTAAACAATTAACTGCACTTACCAAGTCAATCAAACAAGTCCGCGCTGACATTCTGATTTGCATTGATCACGAGGGCGGTCGAGTACAACGTTGTAAGACGGATGGCTTTACGCACCTTCCTGCCATGCGCCGCCTAGGCGATCTATGGATGCGAACTGGACCCCAAGCAAGCTCCGCTATTACTGCGATGAAAGTAGCCACAGCAAGCGGCTATGTGCTTGCAACTGAGCTTAGAGCGTGTGGGGTTGATTTTAGTTTTACCCCAGTATTAGATCTGGATTATGGCCGTAGTGGCGTCATTGGAGATCGCTCATTCCATCGCAACCCAGAAATTGTGTATGTTTTAGCAAAAAGCTTAAATGAGGGGCTTCGCTTAGGCGGTATGGCTAATTGCGGTAAGCACTTTCCGGGGCATGGTTGGGCTAAGGCAGATTCCCATGTTGCCATCCCCAAAGACGAGCGCTCACTTAAAGCCATTGAGAGTGATGATATAAAACCCTACGAGTGGCTCGATATCAGCCTTGCATCGGTGATGCCTGCTCACGTCATTTATCCAAAGGTTGATACTTTGCCCGCTGGCTTTTCCAGCATTTGGTTGCAAACCATCTTACGAAAAAAACTAAAGTTTAATGGCGTAATTTTTAGTGATGATCTCTCCATGGAGGGAGCTAGCGTTGCTGGTGATGTTGTGCAAGGTGCTCAATTAGCACTTAAGGCAGGATGTGACGCAGTACTAATTTGTAACCGCCCCGATCTTGCTGATCGCTTACTCAATAAACTAAGCGTTACTCCAAAAAAACACACGGAGTCTTCAATACGGCTCAAGAAATTATTTCCGAAGAGTGAATCCCAGTCCTGGGATGAATTGCAGAAAGACGCTGAGTACCTGCATGCCAAGGATTTACTAAGAACCCTTGGCCTTATTGATTAATTTGCGCGACTACGATATTCGCCCGTACGGGTATCAATCTCAATCTTGTCTCCAGTGCTACAGAACAAGGGAACTTGAATCTCAAAGCCAGTTGCAATTTTGGCGCTTTTAAGAACCTTACCAGAACTGGTGTCACCTTTTACAGCTGGTTCGGTATAGGTAATCTCACGAACAACCGTGGTGGGTAATTCCACGGAAATGGCGCGGCCGTCATAGAAAACAACCTCAACCGCCATACCTTCCTCAAGATAATTCAGTGAATCACCCATATTGTCTTTCTCGACCTCATATTGGTTGTAGTCGCCATCCATAAAGGTGTACATCGGGTCTGCAAAATAGGAGTAGGTGCATTCTTTCTTTTCAAGAATAACAACATCAAATTTATCGTCTGCCTTGTAAACGCCCTCATTGGGAGCAGCAGTGAGTAAGTTCTTGTACTTCATTTTGACCACAGCAGAGTTGCGACCAGAGCGGCTGTATTCGTGTTTTTGGACCACCATGGGGTCACCATTAATCATGACAACATTACCCACGCGGAGTTCTTGAGCGATTTTCATAATAATTCCTGATATTGACGGATATTGACCCCTATTGGAGCCAATTGATTCAAACCCAGCATTTTAACTGGTTAATGATTTAACTGACAAACTTCACCAATCTGCCCACCAAGCCACCATCGGATTGTCGGTCAATTAAAGCGCTTTGCCAGTGTTTTGCGTGTTCTGTCCATGCCGGTAGATTGTTCCACCAGTCTTGGCCGCTCTGCCAATCCATTGCTTCTGTAATCAGGTCCTGCAGTTGTGGCGTAACACCCTCGAGATAAAGATCTAAAAAAGCCTTGAGTTTTGTATGATGAGCCCCATCATCCTGAGGATAGATATTCCAAATGAAGGGTTTCCCGGCCAACTGTGCTCGAATAAACGAATCTTCCCCACGCACTATATTGAAGTCACAATGTGCCAAGAGCCAGTCGTAATCATCTTGAGGTATGAATGGCATCGAGATGAGATTTAAATTGAGCCATTGGTGATGTTGTAGGTTAAGTAATTGGGCATTACCAAATGCCAAAAAAATATCAAAGGATTCTTGCAATTGATTGAGGTTCGCGAGCCATTCTTTAATTGGCGCCCCTGGATAGGAAAAAATACTAATCTTTTTTGAGTGGGGGCGAGACTGTTCCCAAATTACCTTTAGGCTTTTTGGGCAGTGTTCCGGATCATGCTTTGGAATCGGATCAAGCAGCAGGCCTCCAGTATTGGCTTGGAATCCTGGGAAGAAAAAGTATTTTTGTAGGCCATGCGTATTTGGGGATGCTTTGCCATGAAAATCGGCAACCCATGGCTCCGCGCTTAAATATTCAAGGTGAATAAGGATGGGCTTATGCGGTGCAACCAAGATGGTATTGAGATAGCGAGTAGGCAGTTCACATGAAAACGCCTGGATCACAACATCGGGTAGCTCCGGTGGATGGCGAGCATTTTGATAACTGGCTTCCCAGGGAAGGATCTCGATGCCTTTGAGATGGGATTGCCCCATCGTGATTAGCTGTAAGGTAGGCAAATCATCGCAAAATAGGCGTATATTTTGATCATATTGAGTTGCCAATGATCGCGCTAGACGCCAACAAATACCAGCATCACCATAGTTATCGATAATTTGGCAGAAAATATCCCAACGCATGAGTAATTTACTTCCTGAATCCTTAAGTAATGATTTAAAGGGACTCCCTGGGCTGCCAGGTGTGTATCGCTTTTTTGATGAATCAGGGCATATCTTATATGTTGGGAAAGCCAAGGATCTTAAACGGCGAGTCTCAAGCTATTTTCAGAAAAAAAACCACTCCCCCCGAATTGAGCGGATGGTCAAGCGCATTATCCGTTTTGAAATCACCATTACCCGTACCGAAACCGAGGCCTTGATTCTTGAAAATAATCTGATTAAAGAATACAACCCGCCGTTCAATATTCTATTTAGGGATGACAAATCCTATCCGTATCTCATGCTAACAGGGCATGATTTTCCTCGTTTGGCCTCATATCGCGGCAAGGTTGATCGTCGTCATCGTTACTTTGGGCCCTTCCCAAATTCATGGGCAGTTCGTAATAGTGTTCAAATTTTGCAAAAAGTCTTTCGTCTTCGAACCTGTGAGGACACAGTATTTCGTAACCGTAGTCGTCCCTGTCTCTTGCATCAAATTCATCGTTGCAGCGCACCGTGCGTTGGTAAATTGAGCAAGGAGCAATACGCTTTGGATGTTGCTCAAGCATTGCGCTTTTTAGAGGGTAACCATCAAGTTGTCCTCGCTGAGTTAGAAAAAGAGATGGAAAAATACAGTACGGCCATGGAGTTTGAGATGGCTGCTGTAATTCGTGACCGAATTGCTGATCTATCCAACATTCTTCAGCAGCAGGCGATGGATACCGTGGCTGAGGGGGAGGGCGATGTAGATATTTTGGCAGCCGCCGAAATCGATGGCCAAATTTGTGTCAATTTAGCCATGGTTCGTGGTGGACGGCACTTAGGGGATCGTGCATATTTCTCCAAGAGCAATAGAGCTTTTGCAGATGAGCCAATTGATTTGCAAAATATTCTTGAGACATTTATTCAGCAACACTATTTATCGACAGACTCGTCTTCTGAGCTGGCTGTGATCACACCCCCCGTGATGATTACGAACGTGCCATTAAAGGGTGAGCGTGCCGAGGTGATCTGTCAAGCACTGCTAGATCGCTCAGCTCGACCCATGTCGTTTCTATACCAACCACAGGGTCTGCGCAAGCATTGGTTAGCAATGGCTGAAGGTAACGCCAAGATCGCCCTACTGCGTCGCATTGCCGAAGCGGGGGGACAGCTTGCGCGAGTAAGAGCTCTTACCGATGCGCTTGGTATTGATTTAGAACAACTTGATCAATTACGTATTGAATGCTTTGATATTAGTCACACATCGGGAGAAGCCACCCAAGCATCCTGCGTTGTGTTTGCCAAAAATGAATTACAGGCAAGTGAGTATCGACGTTTCAATATCACTGGAATTACACCGGGAGATGATTACGCAGCAATGCAGCAAGTATTACAACGCCGCTACGCACACTTTCAGGAAATCCCGGTTGATAAAGTGCCGCAGCTTGTCTTGATTGATGGTGGCAAGGGTCAGGTTGAAGTGGCCAGGAAGGTCTTTAGTGAACTTGGAATTGATATTGGGCTGATTGTGGGTGTCGCCAAAGGTGAAGATCGTAAGGTTGGCTTGGAGACTCTGATCTTTGCCGATGAGCGTGAGCCGATTCGATTGGGTTTGGATAGCCAGGCACTCATGCTTATTGCTCAGATTCGAGACGAGGCGCATCGTTTTGCGATTACTGGAATGCGTGCGAAGCGTGCAAAGGCAAGAACTGTTTCTAGGCTTGAGGAGATGGAGGGGATTGGGGCGAAGCGTCGACAAAAACTGTTGGCGCGCTTTGGTGGGCTGCGTGGCGTTGCGAATGCGACGGTTGAAGAATTAGCCAGCGTTGAAGGAATTTCTCAAACCTTGGCTGAGCAAATTTACCGACAGCTCCATTGATGAATCAATTAAATCGTTTATTCTCCAAAAATGCCATTTAACTTGCCCATTGCCTTGACCTGGTTGCGGGTTGCAGCCATCCCATTATTGGTAGGCATATTCTATTTACCCAATGATTGGTTATCGTTGACCGAGAAAAATATACTCTCTACCGGACTTTTTGTTTTTGCGGCGATTACCGATTGGTTAGATGGATTTTTGGCGCGATGCATGAACCAAGAGTCGGCTTTCGGGCAGTTTTTAGATCCCGTAGCCGACAAGTTAATTGTGGCGGCTGCGTTACTCGTATTACTGAATTTGGATCGGGTTCAGGCATGGGTAGCATTGGTCATCATTGGGCGTGAGATCACAATTTCTGCGTTGCGGGAGTGGATGGCCCAAGTCGGCGCCTCGCGCAGCGTTGCGGTGCACATGGTCGGTAAGTTAAAAACCACGGCCCAGTTAATCGCGATCCCATTCTTGCTATTTAATGGTCAAATTTTGGGAATGCATAGTTCCCTTTTAGGGACTTGGCTAATTTGGATTGCTGCCTTTTTAACGCTTTGGTCAATGTTTTACTACCTACAAAAGGCGTTGCCACAACTCACCAATAAGCCGTAATACCAAGAAATTTTGCTCATTGGGCCCCAATCCCTGAATCTTTGCTAAACTGTCGATCCTGTAATGCGGGAATAGCTCAGTTGGTAGAGCGCAACCTTGCCAAGGTTGAGGTCGCGAGTTCGAGCCTCGTTTCCCGCTCCATTCATTGATGGGAAGCCCCAAAAGCTTCCCATTTTGTTTGAGTTGAAGTTTGGTGTATTCCAAATCAACTAGGGCGCGTTGGCCGAGTGGTTAGGCAGGAGCCTGCAAAGCTTCGTACGGGGGTTCGATTCCCTCACGCGCCTCCACCCAATGTTCTTGACGAATCAACCCGCTGCCCTAAAATAAAGGAAGTTGGTATTTTTACCCATCAGTCTTGGAAACTAACCATGAATCGATTGATCTCGAAAACACATTTTGTTGCTCTTGCCGCTGCTGCGATGCTGGGCGCTTGTGCTACCGGCGATAGTCCGACGGGAACCCAAGAAGAGATCAATCAAATCCAGTCGCAATTGCTTGGTGATATGCCATTGCCAGCTGGGGCCAAAATTATGGGATCGGATTCTTTAATCATTGGTCGCGGCGATGGCTGGGTAGGCCGCGTCAACATTAGTGCACTACAAGGTGCAACCGATGTATATGCCTTTTTTCAGTCTGAGTATCCCAAGGCGGGGTGGACTACGGTTACGGCAACTAAAGCAAAAACCAGTTTCTTGGTCTTCACAAAGGGTGAGCGTACCTGTGCGGTTGAGATTAATGAGGGATCATTGACAGGCCCTAAATCGATTATCACGATCACCTCTTCGCCTAAAAATGCGAATGTGATAGCGCCGACCCGTAAACCTTAAAGACCGTTGGCTCGGATTAATCCTACTGCTTGACCCTCTAGGGCAAAATTAGAGTCCGTACTTACGATAATGTGCTCAAAATCAGGATTTTCAGCTTGGAGTTCTAAGTAGGAACCGTTAGCCCCTTTCTTTTGCTGGAAGCGTTTTACGGTAACTTCATCATCGATGCGAGCAACCACAATATCGCCATTGCGCGCTTCCGTTGTCTTTTTAACCGCTAAATAGTCACCATCGAGAATGCCTGCATCACGCATGCTCATTCCTTTGACGCGCAGTAAGTAGTCTGCACCTTTGCTAAATAAGCTGGGGTCAACTGGAACTTGTTTTTCGATATGTTCAATAGCGGTGATGGGTGAGCCCGCAGCAACTCGACCAATTAATGGCAGAGTGAGTTGTTGCAAACTTCCCGAGGGTAAATTCAGTTGACGAAAATTTTTACCTTGCGAAACAGGCTGCGTGTTTGTGACCCGAATACCTCGTGATGTTCCAGGGCTTAATTCGATATACCCCTTTTTGGCTAATGCGCGCAGATGCTCCTCTGCAGCATTGGCTGAAGCAAAACCGAGTCGGTTAGCAATTTCAGCTCGGGTGGGAGGGAGACCACTTTCTTCAATGGCTAAAGTAATGAGCCCTAATATCTCCTCCTGCCGAGCAGTCAGTTTTGGTAGGGATGGACTTTCAATCACTGTATTTATGTTCATACTGGGATTGTATACAGTAAAAAATGGCATTTCAAGAACTTTTGCTTGGTTGGATAATGCCAAAATGTCAAATTCCTCAAACTCCCCATTTATTTTGGTAATTGGTACCGGCGGCACGATTGCTGGTCTCACAACCGATTCAGGCAATGGGGGTTATCAAGCTGGTCAAGTACCGATTGCAACCCTTTTAGCCCAAATTGAAACAAAATTTTCTATAAAAAACATAGAGTTATCTAATATTGATAGCTGCGACATGAGCGAGTCTCTTTTAAGCAAATTAGGACTCCAGGTTCGTACAGGGCTTGCAGATCCCAAAGTAATGGGAATTGTTATTACCCATGGCACCGATACGATGGAAGAAACCGCTACTTTCTTGGAGCTTGTCTGCGGGGGATATTCCAACAATTTGGGCAAAAAAGTAGTTTTGACTGGATCAATGCTGCCTTTAGATCACCCAGAGGCAGATGGCCCTCGAAATTTATCCGCTGCGATTGAGTTTGCGGGGGAGGGGGGTGGTCCAGGTGGAGTTTGGGCTGTCATGGGCTCCAAGCCAGTACCAGGGCTTCGTTTAATAAAGGGCCATAGTTCGCGTGTCGACGCCTTTCTTGAAGAAACCCTACCGAACGGTTGGACTCAAGTTAGTAACGACTTACCCATACCACCATATAATCAATGGCCATGGGTAGAAATTATAACTAGCCATTCGGGTGCAAGACTGGACATCATCCGACTACTACGGGATCAGGGGGTTCAGGGTATTGTTTTAGCTGGTACCGGGGCTGGAACCGTTCACGAGAACCTTACGCCCGCTCTGGAGCAGTTTATGGAGGCTGGTGGAGCCGTAGTGCGTGCCTCCCGAATCGGTAGGGGCTATGTCGGTGGCACTCTCGCTAATGGTCGATTAGGAATGGCCCTCGGTGCAGGCTTTTTAACCCCTACTAAAGCCCGTATTGCACTGCAGCTAGCCTTGTTCGCCACAGTTCAACCGGGCGCTAAGACATTGAGTTGGCGAGATTATTTTGCTAGAATAGTGGGCTTATCGGAAGTTCGGTAAGTTATTTTTACAATTTGTTCCACCCTTGCTGCACTGGTGCTTAGTTCTTGACAGCGGAATTAAGCAAGACGCCTAGGCAGTTTTATCCATAAGGAGTGATTAATGCGTCATTATGAAATCGTTTTTATCGTCCATCCGGACCAAAGCGAGCAAGTTCCAGCGATGATTGATCGCTATAAGTCGATCCTAACCACCCATGGTGGCAAAGTACATCGCATCGAAGATTGGGGCCGTCGTCAAATGGCTTACATGATCGACAAGCTTGCTAAAGCCCACTACGTTTGCATGAATATTGAATGCGATCAAAAAACGCTTGAAGAACTCGAGCATGCATTCAAGTTCAATGATGCCGTTCTGCGTCATCTAATCGTTAAGATGAAGAAGGCTGAGACTGAGCCATCCATCATGATGAAAGAGGTGCAGCGTGAAGAAGCTCGCAAACTAGCCCAAGCTGATGCACCAGCAACAGCCTAATTATTGTTGAAAAGGAGGCTTTGATTCGTAAAAGTCGGTCTGATTGTGAAGCGTAGTTCAAATCTTCTCATCCTGACTGCTTCTCTGATCGCAAAAGACGCCATTCGATACACCCCAGCTGGTTTGCCAGTCATTCATTGTCAACTGCATCATGATGGTGAAGTTGGTGAAGCAAACCAAATGCGGCAAGTCCGGATGAATGTTGAGGCAGTAGCGATTGGCGATATCCATCACGAATTAGTAACGATGGATTTGGGAGCAACAGCGAGGTTTGAAGGATTTTTAACGCAAAAGACCTTACGAAATGAGCGCCTCGTTTTTCATATTACGAAGATTACATTGAATTAATAGGAAACCATTATGGCTTTTGGAAAAATGAACAAAAAGACAGACTTCAAAAAGAAGCCTGCACAAAACCCACTTTTTAAGCGTAAGCGCTATTGCCGCTTTACAGTTGGTGGTGTTGAGCAAATTGACTACAAAGACGTTGAGACGCTCAAAGACTTTATTGGCGAGAACGCTAAGATTACGCCAGCTCGTTTAACAGGTACCAAGGCGCTGTATCAGCGTCAGTTAGATACTGCAATTAAACGCGCACGCTTTTTGGCATTACTGCCATTCTCAGATCAACATAAGAAATAATTAGGAGCCCACAATGCAAGTTATTCTGCTTGAGAAGGTAACCAATTTGGGCAACCTTGGTGATGTTGTCCGGGTTAAAGATGGTTTTGCCCGTAACTTTTTAATTCCCCAGCGCAAAGCGCGTCGCGCGACCGAGGCAGCGATTGCTGACTTTGCTGCACGTCGTGCTGAGCTTGAGAAGATTGCTGCGGAGAAACTCGCGGCTGCACAAGCTATTGGCGAGAAGCTTAAAGGTTTAGTTTTGGAGATTGGTCAAAAGGCGGGTGTGGATGGCCGTTTGTTTGGCTCGGTAACCAATCATGACATCGCCGAAGCTTTAGCGAAAAAGAGTTTTCAGATCGAGAAAGCAGCAGTTCGGATGCCAACCGGTCCATTGAAAGTGGTCGGCGACCACCCAGTAGCAGTGGCTGTTCATACTGACGTTGTTGTTGATATCAATATTCGTGTGATTGGTGAGCAGGCCTAGTTGACTTCGGTACACTAGCTTCATGGCTGAACCTCGCAACCGTCCCGTACCGATGAGCCCAGGCATGCCTGGGCCTGGCGATGCGGTTGTGCAGGCTCTAAAAGTTCCACCCCATTCCGTCGAGGCTGAGCAATCGGTTCTCGGCGGTTTGCTTTTGGATAACACCGCATGGGATCGTTTAGGCGGCGTTCTCTCCGAGCGCGATTTTTATCGTAGTGAGCACGCCCTAATTTATCGGGTGATCGAACGTTTAATTGGCGACAACCGACCAGCTGATGTCATCACCGTGTTCGAGGCGATTAAGAATGAGCCTGAAGCGGATTTGATCGGTATCGATTATTTAAATTCCTTAGCGCAAAACACTCCAAGTGCAGCCAATATTAAGGGCTACGCAGAAATCATTCGTGATCGTAGTATCTTGCGACGTTTAATTGAAGTCTCAGACAGTATTGTTAATACGGCATTTATGCCTGAGGGCCGATCGGTTCGCACTTTGCTGGACGAAGCAGAATCACGCATCCTACAAATTGGTGAAGAGGGGAGTCGCAAAGCGGATTACCTCGAAATTGAGCCCCTCTTAAAGGCGGTCGTTGCGCGTATTGATGAGTTATATAACCGCGATGGCGGGAGCGACATCACTGGAATCGCAACGGGCTTTATTGATCTTGATAAACAAACCAGTGGTTTGCAAAAAGGGGACTTAGTCATTGTGGCCGGCAGACCTTCGATGGGTAAGACCGCGTTAGCCCTTAATTTTGCTGAGAATGTGGCATTGCATGAAGGGCTTCCAGTAGTAGTATTTTCGATGGAGATGTCTGGAGCGCAATTGGCAACTCGTTTACTCGGATCGGTTGGTCGAGTTGATCAAAGCCGAATGCGAACGGGTAAATTGAATGATGACGAATGGCCTCGGGTCACCGATGCGATTGCTCGACTAAGTAACACCCAAATCCTTATTGATGAGACTGGATCGTTGACGTGCCTTGAGTTGCGAGCGCGGGCTCGCCGCATTGCACGCAATTATGGCGGCACCCTAGGAATGGTTGTGGTTGATTACCTGCAATTAATGAGTGGTAGCTCGGGCGGTAGTGGTGAAAATAGGGCTACTGAAATCTCTGAGATTTCACGTTCCTTAAAGTCTCTAGCTAAAGAGCTGCAGTGCCCAGTGGTGGCTTTATCTCAGCTAAACCGTGGTCTTGAGCAACGCCCTAACAAGCGACCTGTAATGTCCGACCTGCGCGAGTCGGGAGCGATTGAGCAAGACGCGGATTTAATTCTGTTTATTTATCGTGATGAGGTGTATCACCCCGATACTACTACCGATAAAGGCGTTGCTGAAGTCATTATTGGTAAGCAACGTAACGGTCCGATTGGAACTGTCCGCCTGAGTTGGCAAGGGCAGTTCACCAAGTTTGATAACTTGGCTCCCAATACGGCCTCGTATGGCGGCGGCTTTAGCCCCTTTTAATTACTTGTAATTCGGCGGGCTTCGGTATAACGCGCTGCCCAGTACGGCGAATCAATCCGTTCAAGGCGGACCGTTCCTCCTGCGCTGGGAGCGTGCACAAAACGACCTTGGCCGACATAAATTCCAGCATGGGAGTACCGTTCCCCAGTTGTATTAAAAAACACCAAATCCCCTGGAGCTGGAGGCTGTTGACCAATGCCGGTACCGACATTACTCATTTGCTGAATCGTTCTTGGTAGCTTGATACCCGAGCTATTCTGATAAACGTAAGCTATTAAGCCGCTGCAATCAAAACCGCCGGCTGGGGTATTGCCGCCATAGCGATAAGGCACTCCTACTAAACCCATGGCAGCGATCGAAATTCCCTCATTACCGACGCTCGTATCGTTTTTAAAGTGGGCGATACGAGGATTACTTGGAGCTCCACTGGTTGTTCGTGTGGGAGGGGTGGAGCAAGCACTGAGTGTCAATACACTCAGTGCAACCACGACAGTAAGAAGTAAATTTTTGTTACAGGGCTTCAGCAGCATGATCGGCTAGTCGCGAACGTTCGCCACGAGCCAAGGTGATGTGACCACTGTGACGCCAACCCTTGAAGCGATCAACCACATAGGTAAGACCCGACGAACCCTCGGTGAGATAAGGAGTGTCGATTTGAGCAATATTTCCAAGGCACACAATTTTGGTTCCAGGACCAGCTCGCGTAACAAGCGTCTTCATCTGTTTGGGCGTTAGGTTCTGCGCTTCATCAATAATCAGAAATTTACTCACAAACGTACGACCCCGCATGAAGTTCATACTTTTAACCTTAATTCGAGAACGAATTAGTTCTTGAGTAGCAGCGCGACCCCACTCTCCCGCCGTGTCATCGCTTCGATGTAAAACCTCTAAGTTGTCGTCAAAGGCACCCATCCAGGGCTGCATTTTTTCTTCCTCGGTGCCGGGTAAAAATCCAATATCCTCACCGACCGGAACAGTCGCTCGAGTAATGATGATCTCGTTATAGCGTTTGCTATCTAACACTTGCTCAAGGCCGGCAGCAAGGGCGAGCAAAGTTTTGCCGGTACCGGCTTGACCAAGAAGCGTGACAAAATCAATGTCAGGATTCATGAGCAGATTCATGGCAAAGTTTTGCTCACGATTGCGCGCGGTAATGCTCCATACATTATTTTTCTGATGCGAGTAATCCTTCAGAGTTTGAAGCAAAGCGGTCTTGCCATTGATTTCGCGAACGAGGGCATAAAAGGGTGTCGTGCCGTCTGGATTTTCTTGATACACAAATTGATTAATGAGCATACTAGGAACCAGCGGGCCAGTAACCCGATAGAACATCGTGCCGCTCTTACCGTCGGCCCAACTTTCCATGGCTTTACCATGCTTGGGCCAAAAATCACTCGGTAGCGCCATCACACCCGAGTACATTAAATCTCGATCTTCTAAGACCTGGTCATTAAAGTAATCTTCAGCAGGAAGACCGAGAGCCCGAGCCTTGATGCGCATATTGATATCTTTGGATACCAAGACCACTTCTTGTTGTAGTTTTGCTTTTTGCAGATCACGCACCACCCCTAAAATGAGGTTATCGCCTTTACCCTCGGGCAGACCCTCGGGCAAAGGAGCATTAGAAAACTGGGTCTGGAAGAATAATCGCCCGGTTGCGTCCTGATTTCCTAATTTATTAAGCGGGATTCCTTCATCGAGCTGACCGCTGGTACCGGCAATGAGTTGGTCGAGCGAGCGACTCACCATGCGCGCATTTCGAGCAACCTCACTCATTCCCTTTTTATGGTTGTCGAGCTCTTCAAGCGTTGTCATCGGCAGGTATAAATCGTGCTCCTCAAACCGAAAGAGAGACGATGGATCATGCATTAATACATTGGTATCCAATACAAAAAGACTTGGTGGACCAGTGCGCACCGTGCGCTTTGGCCGCTCTGGTTTGGAGTCCAACTGCTTTTCTAGGTGTTGGGCTGGAGCAATAGTCTTAATCTGTTCCAATGCTGTCTCGGCAGCGGACAGATCATCGTCTATATCGACATTTGCTTCTACCTCTTGGGCCCAACTTGGCGCTAGTGCTTTTTTCATCTTTTTTGGAGGATTTTTAAGATCCGGTGTTTTCTGACGACTTAAATTGATTTGATCAGCAATTTGGGTGGGCAGTGGAGGTAATGGCATTCGAGGACTTCTCCTAAATGAAAAAACCGCCTACTAAGAGCGAAGGGCGGTTTTGAAGGATGATGCAGAGGGCGGGGTGATATGCACGATTTACAAGGGGGCCGGTGTCCCGTCGTGGCCTAGATAGACCCCGATGCGGGTTTAATGGCATCCATCGCTTACGGTGCATATAGCCATACTGTAACCCAAATTGATGTCTTTGCAAGTACCGTATAAATCCCTAGGACATTGCCTTGGCGGCAGTGAGTACCTCGGCCACATGGCCAGTCACCTTAATGCCACGCCACTCCTTTTGGAGAACGCCTTTGCTGTCAAAGAGGAAGGTGCTGCGGTCAACGCCTCGAACTTGTTTGCCGTACATATTTTTCATTTTGATGACATTAAAGATCGTGCACAGTTTTTCTTCGGTATCGGCAACCAATTCAAAAGGGAGACCGAGTTTTTGGCGAAAGTTCTCATGCGAACGCAAATTATCCCGTGACACCCCAACCACTAAGGCATTGGCTTGATTAAATGCATCAATGTGATCCCGAAACTCTCCCGCTTCAACGGTGCAGCCTGGCGTTGAATCTTTGGGATAAAAATAGAGTACTAGTTTTTTGCCTTGATACGCTTTTGGCGAGAAGGTGAGGTTTGATGTTGCCGGGATCTCACACATTGGCATCGTCTGCCCAATCTTAATTGTCATCGTAATTCCCCTCGTCAATGGTTATGTGAAATTAGTTGCATGGCGCATTTGGATCATCAGTTCACCGCTGCGATTGGCAATACTGCCATACTGAAATGGCTCAGTGGCTATTTTATCGAGTTGCCCAGTCGCCAGCCAAGAGTGGTGCAGTTGACCCATCGTAACCAGTTCGTGACCTTGCGCCAGCCACCCCTGGAGCAATGCTTTGAAGGCAGGCAACAACTTTTGTCCTTCCAACTCAGCATGCAGGGTAAAGACTTGATCATTCGGATTACTTTGAGTGAGCCCAAGAATAGCCTTAGCTGCCCCCAAAGCATCCCTTCCGTCCACTCCAATGAGTTCATCAAAGGTTGGCAACGTAGTGGGGTATTGCACATGCTTACTTCGCACGGAATTGAATTGAATGCGGTAAGGCGCAAGATTGGGGGCGGAGCGACCGTCGGAGGCATATTGCATGCCCCAATCGTCAAGTTGCTTCAGAGCTGCTTCATTCATTTGCCAGCCTGCAGCACCATGCGTTAGTGGAGGGTGTTTAAATATCTCACAAAAACGATCGTAGGCTTTTTGCATTTGGAGTCGAGTCCATGCTGCATCACGTTGATAGACATGATCTTGCCAATAGACATGATCCCAGGTATGAATCCCCGTTTCATGACCCCCTTGATCAACAGCACGCATTTCATGCGCAGCAGTTTTACCGATGTCAGGCGCCGGAAGAAGAACACCGTATAAAAGGGTTTTGATGCCATAGTGCTCTACCACCGAGGTGCGCGATACTTTCTTCAGAAAACCTGGACGGAAAATTCGTTTTAATGCCCAACCGGTGTGGTCAGGACCCAGGCTAAATAAGAAGGTCGCCTGAATTCCGAGTTCCGAAAATAGTTTAGCTAGATTGGGCGTGCCAACTTGGGTTCCGAGTAAGGTATCAACATCAACCTTCAGTGCAATTTTTGCCATGGAATTAAGTGTTACTCAACCAGATGCCGCGCTTTATCCACATCATGGCGATAGGCTTCAAATATCTTGCTTAGCGCATCGTTCATGGCAATAGTTGGTTTCCAACCCAACTCAGTCATCGTATTTTCAATAGCAGGAACTCGGTTTTGGACATCCTGATATCCAGCGCCATAGTAGCTTTTTGAGGTTGTCTCGATTAATTGAACTTGATCAGCCGTCACTGCATACTCCGGGATTTTCTTAGCAATCGCCAGCATCATCGTCGCCAGCTCTTTGACCGAGTAGTTATTTTTTGGGTTTCCCACGTTATAGATCTTGCCATTGGCAACATCACCTTCATTGGTGATGATGCGCATTAAGGCATCAATGCCGTCATCAATATAAGTAAAGGCCCGTTTTTGGGAGCCACCGTCGACAAGATTGATTGGCTCGCCACGCACAATGTGCCCCAGGAACTGGGTGACCACCCGCGAGGAACCTTCTTTGGGGGTGTAGATACTATCCAAGCCAGGACCAATCCAATTAAATGGTCTAAACAAAGTAAAGCGTAAGCCGTCCATGCCATAGCCCCAAATCACTCGGTCCATTAATTGCTTGGCGCAAGCATAAATCCAACGCGGCTTATTGATCGGTCCATAAACCAGATTGGATGAAGCTGGATCAAATTCAGCATCGGAGCACATGCCATAGACCTCGGAGGTTGATGGAAAGACAAGGTGCTTACCGTATTTCACTGCTGAGCGAACGATCGGAAGATTGGCCTCAAAGTCAAGCTCAAATACACGCAGTGGCTGTTGTACATAGGTTGCTGGCGTAGCGATGGCAACGAGCGGTAGGATGACGTCGCATTTGCGAACGTGATACTCCACCCATTCGCGATTAATGGTGATATCGCCTTCAAAGAAATGCATACGAGGGTGGTTGAGAAGATCACCAATCCGGTCGTTTTGCATATCCATGCCATAGACCTCCCACGACGTAGTCTCCAATATGCGCTTTGAGAGGTGATGGCCAATAAAACCATTCACACCCAAAATCAGAATCTTTTTCATAACACCATTCCTTTGATGAACTTCAAAAGCCAACGACTGACTACTCTTATGCTAAAAATAGCTCAAGAACCTTGCCATCGCCGCACAGGCCGAAGTAGCGATTATCGACGAGATGCATCCCTAGCCCAGACTTTTTGAGGATTGCGGCTTGACTGGGGCTGAGAGCAACGCCAGGATCCAGAGGAAGCGAGCTTTTGGTAAGAATCACTTTTTCCCCGCTTAATTCAGTAAAGGCGCCAGGATAGGGTGGGGCCACCGCCCGAATTAGGTTGTAAATTGACATGGCTGACTTTGTCCAATCGATGCGTCCATCCTCGGGTTTGCGTCCCCCAAAGTAGGAACCCTCTGTCAATGGATTGGGTCGCCGAGGAAGCTTGCCCTGCATGAGCTGGGGTAGTACCTGTTCCATCACCTGTTTTGCTGCCTGACTGACTTTATCAAATACCTCTTTAGCGGTTTCATGAATTTCAATAGATACAGCGACTTGCCCCACAATATCCCCAGCATCGGGTTTTGCTTCCATGACATGCAAGGTTGCACCTGTTTCGGTTTCGCCATTCACCACAGCCCAGTTCACCGGGGCGCGGCCGCGGTACTTAGGTAAGAGTGAGCCATGCATATTAAGAGCCGCAATGGTTGCAGTCTCAAGTAACTCAGTGGGCAGCATGAAGCGGTAATAAAAAGAAAAGAGATAATCGGGTGCAATCGCCTTAATCTCAGACACCAAATTTAATAATGCACTCGGTTGCACGATTCGGCATGGCAAACCCCGTTGCTCGCAGAGTTTTTGAACGCTGCTAAACCAAATCGTCTCATTGGGATCATCGGCATGGGTGATGACTAAATCAATTTGCATCCCGACATCGATTAAGGCTTGTAAACAAGCAACACCGACATCGTGGTAAGCAAAAACAACTGCGTGCTTAGGAGTTTGATTCAAGATTTAGGATTTGGATTGCTCGAGGACGGCACTTATCATATAGCGGGGCCGTTGACGTACCTGTTGATAAATCCGGCCGATGTATTCCCCCAAAAGGCCTAGGCCAAAGAGCATCACGCCAATTAAAAAGAAGGTGAGCGCAAAGAGTGTGAATACACCCTCAACCTCAGCGCCTAAGACAAAACGACGAATCAAGAGAAGCAGGAATAGCGAACCGGCTGCACCGGCCAATAACATACCTAGAATCGAGAAGAGTTGCAAAGGCATCACTGAAAAGCCGGTTACCAAATCAAAATTAAGACGAATCAATTGATATAGGCTGTATTTAGATTCTCCAGCGAACCGTTCTTCATGTTTAACGGTAATTTCAATTGGATTGTTGGCAAAGGTGTACGCTAGTGCCGGAATAAAAGTATTCGCTTCTTCGCACTGCCGAACTAAATCAATGATGCGACGATGGTACCCGCGCATCATGCAGCCTTGATCGGTCATCGTGATTCGAGTGAGTTTATCGCGTAATCGATTCATTGCGCGCGAGGCTGTTTTTCGGAACCAGGAATCTTGGCGATTTTCTCGAATCGTGCCAACGTAATCATGGCCCTCCTCAAGCTGGCGCACAATTTTCCCAATCTCTTCGGGAGGATTTTGTAGATCCGCATCCAAGGTAATGATGTATTCACCGCGTGCGTATTCAAAACCGGCCATGATCGCCATATGTTGACCAAAGTTATTGGCAAACAAGACCACCCGCGTTACATCGGGCCGCTTTTCGTATTGCATGGCGAGCATTGCGGCAGACCGATCTTTGCTGCCATCGTTGATGAAAACGAGCTCATAAGGAAGTGCATATTGACTCGCAACATGATCAAGCGCGGGGTACAGGCGATCAAATAGAGCCTGTAATCCCTCCTCCTCGTTGTAAACCGGGATTACGACGCTCAAACGTGGGTGAGTAAGACTGTTCATGCCCACATTTTGCCTGATGTAGGGATGTTTACGCTAAAACCTCTTGCAGAGCCTTGACCACACGATCAATATCGGCTTCGGTCATGGTAGGGAAAAGCGGCAGAGTTAAGATCGATTGACCAATTTGATTAGCAACCGGTGTTGATTCTGGAGAGTACCCTCGCTGACGATACAGTGCAAAGCCAGTAATGGCGGGGTAATGCACCCCGGTACCTATCCCACGTTCTTTCAACGCTAGCATGATTTGGCTCCGACTTTGACCTAAGCGCTCTAATGGCAATAGGACTTGGAACATATGCCAGTTACTGTTCACAAAATCGGCGATTGGTAGGCCTAAACCTATTTTGCTCAAACCCGATTGTTCGAGCCGATCAAAATAATGGCGTGCGAGAGCGATACGTTGCTCCTGAAAATGCTCCAGTTGTTTTAATTGATGAAGACCTATAACAGCATTCACATCAGTTAAGTTGTCTTTGCCGCCCAGAACGTCGACCTCCATACCATCTGGTCCATGACGCACTAATCCTTGCAGGCGTAGTTTTTCCGCGAGAGTCACTTGATCTCCGCCAAAGCGATCGGTATTGAAGACTAGACAACCACCTTCAATAGTCGTCAAATTTTTATTCGCCTGGAAACTAAAACTCACTAAATCATGCCGGCCTTTAGCTCCAATACGCAAACCATTCCAGGAAGATCCGAGCGCTTGCGCAGCATCCTCGATCACACGTAATTGATGATTCTCTGCAATCGTATACAGGGCATTAATATCAAGAGGTAAGCCAGCCAAATACACCGGCATGATGGCTTTAGTTTTGTTATTAATCGCAGATTGGACTTGATGGAGATCGAGATTTCGGGTCTTTAGATCAATATCAACAAAAACAGGCTTTGCGCCCACAGCCAGGATCACATTGGAAGTTGCGACCCACGAAATTGGAGTTGTAATGACCTCATCGCCCGGCCCAATCCCAGCGACCTGAAGAGCAATTTTCATGGTAGCCGTGCCGTTTGCAAAGCAGCGCACAGTTGCGCCTCCTAGGTAAGCACTTAGAGCAGATTCAAACTCTAAAACCTTGGGGCCAGAAGTAATCCAACCGGAGCGCAATACATCGGCAACCGCTGCAATGGTCGCCTCATCAATCGTTGGCTTTGTAAAGGGGATAAATGGTTGACTCATTGACCTATTGTCGCAAAGCATCACGTGGATGTCGAACTACAACACGTCGGCTATCCCGACCTAATTCCTCCATGGGAAGTCCGATGGTTTTGAGCTCCTCATATTGGCCTGGGCTCATGAGTGCGAAGGCATTGGGATCTTGGTTCCAGACGATCACAAACTTATTGAGCGTCGGTATCCATTTTTGGGGTTCTTGTTTGGCGCCAAAGGTTAGTTCATCGGTAAATTCAACCATGATGGTGTTTCGCTCTAGATAGAACGGAACAGTATGATCGAGCAAACGAACCGAATAAATTTTGGCATCGCTTGGGATTTGTGATTTAACCTTTTGCGCTAGGTCATACCCCGATACTGCACGACCTAAAGTCTCGTGCCCCGTTCCTGCGATGGTGGCGGTCAAGAAAAAACCAAAAGCGAATAGCGCAATACTGAGAAGGGCATTGCGCTTAGCCAGGAGACTTGCCACCAGGCTAAATACCAATAAACAGGAGAGAGCCACAACTATCCAGACGGTGTATGCCTGATAGGCGTTGACCTCATCAGGCTGACCATTACGTCCAACTTCGGATAGAAAGAAAAATCCCGTGATGGCAAGCAAAGTGAAAAATAAAGTTTGGAGACGCCACCCGATTGAAAGATGCGCATGGGACTCTAAATAATCGGCGATTGACTTGGCTGCCAAAATGGCTAAGGCTGGAAATACCGGCATGATGTAGCCCGGTAATTTTGAGCGGGAAATGCTAAAGAAAATAAGGATGACTGCAAACCATGCCCAAAGCATCCATGAGGCTGAGAATGATTGCATGCGGTATTGCATGAGGGTTTGCTTTGCAGACTGAAAGAACTGGGGCATCCAGGGCAAAAAGCCAACAAGCACTAATGGTAAGAAAAAATAAAATGGGGCGGTACGTCCATGAGCAGTTGCGGTAAAGCGCTCAAAGTGTTCATAAATAAAGAAGAAGTGGGCAAACTCGGGATTCTCAATCGATACCGCAATGAACCACGGTGCAGTAACGATCAGGAAAATTACTAATCCGCTAAAAATATGTAATCGACCTAGAATTTTCCAGTTAAAGCGCGTCACGATATATGCAAATAACACCATTCCTGGGATCACAATGCCAATCAGCCCTTTTGATAGGGTGGCAAGGCCCATTGCCAGCCAACAGACCCACATCCAATGGCGTCCCGATTGGGGGCGCTCATGTTCATAGGCATGTTGAGCTAGTAACAGCGCGCACAGAGCTAAATTTAGAAAAGCCGATAAGCCCATATCGAGGGCATTGAAATGCCCCGAATCTCCCGAATTCGTTCAATCGATAAGTCCAAGAGATTTTCTTCCTTGCCATCCTCACGCTGCC